>Ga0247713_1000018_pt1 | contig 128884 bp, 126 predicted proteins | sample 21E_NmetaG_FD_189936 | JGI IMG/M metagenome (GOLD analysis project Ga0247713, IMG submission 189936) | Soil microbial communities from hillslope of Landscape Evolution Observatory, University of Arizona, Oracle, AZ, United States - 2-1-E_N | ecosystem: Engineered > Artificial ecosystem >... | reverse complement strand
TACTGGAACGTCTTCAACGTCGAGGGGGAATCGTCGGCGCCGGCCCAACTGGTCACCTACTCGACCCTCGACGACATGCTCAACGACGTGAACCGAACAGGCGTCCACACGCCGGGCGGTGTCTTCAGCCGGAACATCGTGGGAAGCGGATCGGACGGAACGACCTACTGGAACGTCTTCAACGTCGAGGGGGAATCGTCGGCGCCGGCCCAACTGGTCACCTACTCGACCCTCGACGACATGCTCAACGACGTGAACCGAACAGGCGTCCACACGCCGGGCGGTGTCTTCAGCCGGAACCTCGTGGGAAGCGGTGCATCACCCGCTCCTACGGCCCCCGACGACCCGCTCGTGTGCAACGGGCTCGCGGCCACCATCGTCGGGACGGAGGGCGACGACACGCTCGTCGGCACGGACGGGCCGGATGTGATCGTCGGTCTCGGTGGCAACGACAGGATTGCCGGGCTGGGCGGCGACGACGTCATCTGCGGGGGCGATGGCAACGACTGGATCTCCGGGGGTGACGGCGACGACAGGCTGTTTGGGGGCGCCGGCGACGATGACCTGGCGGGCGGCGCGGGGGACGACCTTCTGCGGGGTGAGGGGGGCGACGACCGGCTCGCCGGCGGCGACGGGACCGACGTCTGCACCGGCGGTCCCGGCGTCGACAGCGTGGCCGGCTGCGAGGCCTGATCCGGGGAAGCAGGCCTGCCACCTGGCCCCAGACGGACGGGTGCGAGACGTGTCTGGCGAATGAGGAGACCGGGATCGACTTCGCGCCGTGGGAGCCGTCGGACGATCACCGGATCGACGGTGGGTAGTCTCGGCCAATGGCCCGGCCGTCGCCGATTGAGGCCGGAGCCCGGAACCGGACGGCGTGGCCGAAGGCTTCGGGCTCCGCTCGCCGGCGCGCGAGCTCGGGCCTCTCGGGTTCCTGCTGGCGCCCTTGGCCGGCCTGGTGTACTGGCTGTGGCGCCGTTCCCAGAGACGGACGTGACCCCCGGCGTGAGCGACGAGCGGCCGCTGAGCGCGGGGGCTTCCCGCAGGTGGCTGGAGGACATGGAGCGCGCTCCGGGGGGAGCGGGGCATGGACGTCCCGTGCGGCGGGTGCACGGCCTGCTGCACGTCGTCGCAGTTCGTCCACATCGGGCCCGACGAGACGGACACCCTGGCCCGCATCCCGCCCGAGCTGCTGTTCCCCGCGCCACGCGCGCCCGCGGGCCACGTCGTGCTCGGGTACGACGAGCGCGGCCACCGCCCGATGGTGGTCGGCGACCGGTGCTCGATCTACGAGCACCGCCCGAGAGCCTGCCGCACCTACGACTGCCGGGTGTTCGCCGCCGCCGGGCTGGACCCCGGCGACGATCCCGGGAAGGGGGCGATCGCGCGCCAGGTTGGACGATGGCGGTTCAGCGACGAGCACGGGGCGGTGCGAGCGGCGGCGGCCTTCCTCCAGGCCAACCGGGAGCGGTTGCCCGCCGGCTCGGTCCCGGACAACGTGACCCAGCTGGCGGCCCTGGCCGTCCAGGTGTCGGAAGCATTCCTGGTCCGCGACGAGGACACCGGCCGGGTCAGCGTCGTCGAGCCTGAGCTGGCCGCCGTCGGCCGGCTGCTGCGACCTTCGCCCGGCTGAGGTGGCTCAGGGCGACTGCTCGGCGAGTGCGGCGACTCAGCGCTTCCGGAGGTCGCCCCGGGCGCGTTCGACCTGAGGTGCCGACTCATGACGTTCAGTCCCCGGGAGCGGGGCGCCTCCGGCGGGGCGGCCGTGGCCGAGACCCATGCCGGGGTCGTGTTCTTCGTCGGCGATCGGGCCTACAAGCTCAAGAAGGGTCTCGACCTGGGCTTCCTCGACTTCCGCACGGACGTGCTCGCCGACGTTGCCTTCCTGGTCATGGACCTCGAACGGCTCGGCCGGGGGGACCTGGCCGCCTCTTTCCTCGAGCAGTACCGGGAGGCGGTCGGCGACCGCTGGCCGCCCTCGCTGGCCGACCACTACATCGCCTACCGGGCCCAGGTCCGGACCAAGGTCGGGTGCCTGCGGTGGTCCCAGGGCGAGGCCGACTCGCGGGAGGCTGCCCGCCGCCTGCTTCGGCTCTGCCTCGACCACTCGAGGCGGGCGAGGGTGCGCCTGGTGCTGGTCGGAGGACCGCCGGGAACGGGCTAGTCGACCGTCGCCCGGGAGGTGGGAACGGTCCTCGGTGCGCCGGTGCTCCGCTCCGACGAGGTCCGCAAGCAGGTCGCCGGGTTGGACCCCAGGTCCCGATGCCGCCATGACGGACTCGTCGCTGACGTGCGGCCCAACGACAGCGGTCTTGGCCACCGGGGTACTCCTCCCGCAAAGGGCGAGCCGTTGATATGCCAATCCGAGCCCCATCGCGGGATCCTCCTGCGGGCCTGGGGTGGGCCCGGCCGCGCCTGTCCGTTCGACACATCCCGGTGATCGTCGCATGGAGCGGCGCTCGCCGATCTTGCTGTCCTCTCCCCACCGTCGAGCGCCCATCCGCCGCTCGGGTTCGCCCACGCCGATGAGCCTGCGAACGAGTGCTTCGACAAAGCCGGCCGGCACCGGAGGTAACCTCGGGCGTGGGGCGAATCTCCCCCACGTAGTTTCGAGGGGACAGGTTTCCCCAGTTTTCCCCCGACGTACCCGACACACAACGACCCACTCCGACACATGAAGGAGGAAGAGTCCCCGCGAAAGGGGCGGGTAGGAGGCCCTTTGGGGATGAAACAGCAGGCCAGGGGACGTAGCTCAGTTGGCTAGAGCACCTGCTTTGCAAGCAGGGGGTCGTCGGTTCGAGTCCGATCGTCTCCACCCACAAAAGTGCTGGTCAGGAGCTTGCTTCGTCGGCGGGCCGCAGCGGCAGCGGAGGCTCAGGCCGCGAGGAGGCCGCGAGAGTTCCGGCGACCAGGCGGTCGAGAGCGTCGGCAATCGCCCCATCGCGCTCCGCCGTGGCGTGCTGATAGATCAATGCAGCGCGCGGCGAGGAGTGGCCCATGCGTGCCATGAGTTCCTTGGTTGTCGCGCCGGCAACCGCCGAGAGGGTGCCGGCGGAGTGCCTTAGATCGTGGAATCGCAGGCCGGGGACGCCTACCGCGCGCGTGGCCGGCTCCCAGGTACGCCGACGGAAGTTCGACCGTCGCATCGGCCCACCCTCGGGCGCCGGGAACACCAGGCCTTCCGGTCCGGGCGCCCCCCGCTGCTCGAGGTGGCTAGCGAGCTCGTCGAGGAGGAAGGCCGACAGGACCACTGTCCTACGGCCCGCCTCGGTCTTGGGGGGCCCGATGTCGAGGTGGCCGTTCACCTCGGTGAGAATCTCGGCGACCGTGACGGTTCGGTGCAGCAGGTCGACCCGCCGGCGCCTGAGGCCGCCGAGCTCGCCCCAACGGAGACCGCCGAACGCTGCCAGAAGCACGAGGGCCCGGTAGCGGGGCCCGACGGCGTCGGCGAGCTCCGCCACTTGGTCGACGGTCGCGAACTGCATCTCCGGCAGATGTTCAGTGCCGGCGCCCTTTATGACGCACGGTGAGCGGCCAATCAGACCCTCATCGGCGGCTGTCGTCATCACGTGCGATAGCAGCCGGTAGGCCTTGGCCACCGTGTTCTTGCTCAGCTTCGTTCCACGCATGCCCGCGAGCCAACGCCGAATGTCGATTGCCGTCACCTTGGCCAGCTCCTTCGAGCCGAAACCGGGCAGGAGATACCGGCGACCGAGGTACTCATAGAGTGCGCGCGTATTCGGCCGAAGATCGGTTGTCGTAGCCATCCATTCGGCGAACCACGCCTCGAATGTGATGCGCCCCGCAGCAGGGTCGACCCACTGACCACGGGCCTTATCGGTCTCCACCTGGGCAAGCCATCTCTCGGCGTCGACCTTCCGGTCGAAGGTCTGTGACCGCTCCCTTCCGTCTGGCCCGCGGTATCGAGCCCGCCAACGGCCGGGTCCTCGCTTCTCAACATGCGCCATCGGTCGGGCTCTCCCCCTCTACTCGCGATCCGTCCCTACCAACGCAGGCCGGACTTGGTCAGTTACGCGACCCACAACCGCTCAGTCTGCCCTCCCAGAGGCGCGGCCGAGGTGCCCTTCCGGGGCGTAGGGCCGCTTATGCTTACTTTGGTCGTGTCGAATGGAGGTTCGATCCACCCTCGCAGCCTTACGAGCGGTATCGCCGTCGCCGCTCAGCTGGGACGTCGTGCGGCGCGCCGTTGTCTTGACCGGACATGGGTGCGAGTCTCCACCGGGTCCTGTCGGCCCGCCTCTACGAACGCGTCCAGGTCGACCGGGCGAAAGCGTACGAACTTGCCCACCTTGAAGTAGCGGACCCGCTTCTCCAGGACCAAGCGGCGTACGAAGGCGTCGGTCACCCCGAGGTAGGCGGCCGCCCCGGCGACGTTGAGCAGGGCATTGCCCTCAACCGGCTGGGTGGACACCTGCCACTCTCTCCGTTCGCCGAGGCCGGGTCCGCTCGACCCACGCCTGGCGGATCATCGCCGCATCGGCTTCTGGAGCGGCTGCCATCCTGAGTTCCCTTCCGGGGCCCGCCGCGGGACCGCCATCCCCGCTCGCAGGCCGCTCCGGATGGTGACTGTTGCCTCCAACTGGCCGAGCCCGACGGCGAGCGCCGCGCAGAGAAGGGTCTCGCAGACCAAGGCCTCGGCCAGCTCACCGCCGCCGACAAGTCGGCCCAGACAGAATGCGGCCCGGTGAAGCCCGTCGCTCCGCTGGCCCACAGCCAGGCCCCGAACGGCCTCCAGTTCCCGACTCAGCGCCCCGGCGCCGTAGGCGCTGGCCCCTCCGGTGAGCGAGAAGGTGGCCGCTCGGGTCGGCACCATCGGCCGAGGCAACATCCACGACGGCAGGTCGGCGATCCATCGGCGGTCCCACCGGTACCGGCGGCCACTGGCGTGGATGCTCGGCGGGGCGACGACGTACCCGCCGTCGCCCCGCAGGTCGATGCCGGGTAGGGCCTGAGCCAGACCGGGAAGGCGGCCGACGGCGTCGGCGATGGCGATTCCCGACGGCTGGGCGTAGAACAGGTGCAACCCTCTCCCCCCGGTGTGTGAGGTGAGCGTCGGCGCCAGCTGGTGCCCGGCGGCGACCAGCGTCTGCAACGACTCCTCGCCGCCCTTGGCCAAGTCGAGGTCGACGACGATCAGTCCTGACGCCGCCCCCGTGGCGATGCCCACGTTGGCACCCGGTGACCGCCGCCACCATTCCTCGATGAGCACCGGGTCGGTGGTGGCCTCCTGCACGCCGTGGCGGGAAAGCGGGTGCTTGCCTGGGCTCTGGCACGACCGCCCGCACCCGCACTCCCCCGCCGACGACACCCCGGCCACCGGCAGGACCGGCCATCCCTGCGCCCCATAGGACCGGGCGGCATCGAGGAGCGAGCGCGACCCGATCGCACGAGCCGGCTCCCAGCCCAGGCGGACCACGCGACCGCCGCGTCGAGGGCGCAGCGCGCTCAACGGTCCGCGCCGTGATCGGACGCCGCGCGGCGATCATGGCCGCCATTGACTGCCGCCGGCTCCGGGCTGGTGCCGCGCTGGCGAGGAGGGTCGACTGCACCCAGCGTCCCCGCCGCCTTGCCGATGTCGGCCGACCACGCCGACGCGGCGTACGCGGTCGCTCCCCGGGCCACGGCGGCGTCGGCCCCGCCGGGGTCGACGACGGCCGAGGCGAAGAGTTCCAGGCACCGGGCCAGGTTGGCCACCTCGCCGCCCGGAGCGAACACGATCTCCGCACCGTCCCGCCGGACCGAGGCGGAGGCCGGCCGATCCCCCGGGTCGGCGCGCCGGGCCTGGGCGTCGGCGAAGGCCGCCGCCGCGTAGAGCTCGTCGACATCGGCGAGCACGTCGCGAGCCACCTCCACCGGATCGCTCTCCGGCTGGCGGGTGGCCAAGGCGTCCGGGTGGTGAACGGCGGCTATGAGGACGCTCAGCGACGCTCCCCACCACTCGGCCTCATCGACTGCCACCCGGACGTCGCCGCCGACCACCTGCCACAGCTGCCTGATCATGTCCGACCTCCTTGTCCGCCGGTTTCGGCGTGGGCCGGGACGGAGCGGCGAGCGCGTAGCCGGCGCCGCAGTTCGGAATTTGTGCCCATACCCTCTACTGGTGTGCGACTGGGCCAAACGCCACAAAGAAGCTCAGATTTCTTCGTGGAGTCCCGTGTCGCGCACCAAGTGGATGGTCCCGCCTGCCCGAAACTTGGCAGCAGGGGTGCCGATGGCCCGCCCGGAGGGAGCCATTCGATCGACAACCAAAACGTCGTAACCATGCCGTTCGCTCCCGTTCCGTCCTCCCGGGCATCGACCTACATGTCGATGCCCAACCCGTCGAGCGCCGGGGGCTCGATGACGGGGGCGGCAGACGTGAGGTCGGGAGTATGGGTGAGCCCGTTTGCGAAGGCCCAGCGCTGCGCTCCGGCCAGGTCAGGGTCGACGTCGGCTGGGACCAGTTCCGTATCCACGCCGCGCCCGAGATCGCTCGACCATTCCCGTACCGTCGATGCGGTGGTGTCGAGGTTGAGCTGGGCCAGGTAGGGATCGTCGACAAGCACGTGCTGGTAGGCCAGGGCCTCCAGCCGCGCGTCGAGCGCGGCCATCGCCGGCGCCGGCGGCAAGCCGGCGATCGGGTGGAGGAGAGGCTGGTCGATAGCGGTGTCGACCCTCGCCGCGGTCGCCGTTGTCCAGTAAGCCGTCGCATGCTCTACTCGTGCCACACTCGCCGCCGCCAGCTGCGGGTCGTCGACCAAGACGTGCTGGTAGCGGATGGCTTCCAACCGGTCGAGCAGGTCGGGCTTGGCCCACTCAGCCGCCTCAAGCCGGGCGGCCGCCGCCTGGGCTTCGCGAAGACCATCGCTGTCGAGGCCACGCGCGCCTCGTGGCTCGGGTGCCATGAGCGGGCCGCCCGCGGTGTCGCCGCGCCGGCTGAGGGCGACGTACGAGCCGGATGAGCTATCGGTGGCCATGGCTGCCACGGCCATGGTTGCCTCTGCCTCGCCCTGGACCGCATAGAGCCGCTCCCAGGGCTCCGACGCCGGCTCGGGCTCACGGGCGGCCTCGGCCACCGCCGGCGCAGGGGCGGGGACGGGTGGGGGGGACGGGTCGACTGCCATTGATCGCTCCGTTTCGGTTGTCGTCGTCGTCCGTGTCGCAATCGCCTGGGCCAGCTGCTCGCCGAAACCCGGCCCGGCCAGCTGCTGCCAGCCGTTCAGATCCCCGGCCGCCGCCGGCACCTGCAGGCGGCTGACCCGGTCGCCGGCGCCCCGCTCGGCCAGCAGCTCCTGGAGGCGCTCGCCTCCGGCCTGGCCCGGCCCGTCGGCGTCGAAGGCCACGACCAGGCGCTCGGTGGGGAAGCGCTGTACCAGGGCGGCCGCGGTCCGCTCGTCCGGCACCCCGGCGCCGAGCACCGCGGCGGCGCGGTAGCCGGCCTGGGCCGCCACCAGGGCGTCGGGTATGCCCTCGCTGACCACGACCAGGCCGGGATCGGCGGGTGGTCGGGGCAGTCGGACCTCGGCGGTCCGGGGCAGGCCGCCGGCCAACGCGGCGGACGGGTTGTCGTACTTGTGCCCGTTGGGTCTCAGATAGCGGCTCTGGAGATAGGTGGCCTCCCCGTCGGGGCCCAGCACGGGCAGCACGACGGCGGGCCCGCGCCGGGGCAGGCCCCGGGGCCGGTCTAGTGCGGCGGGGCCGGGGTCGGCGCCCACGCGGTTGGCCCGCAGCACCTCCTCGCCCAGGCCCCGCTCGGCCAGCCAGCGCCGCATGGGCCGGCCCTGCTCGGACCACAGGTGGGCCTCGGCGGCGGCCACGAAACGCTCCACCTCCGGGCTGGGGCGGCTGGGCGTTGCCGCCTCGGGCCGCTGGATGCGAGCGGTGCGAAGGGCGGCCATGGGCCGGTCCACCTCGGCCACGCCGGCCCGGCGGGCCAGCAGCTCGATGGCCTCGGGGAAGCGCACGCCCTGGGTGGTCATCACCAGGTCGATCGCCGTACCGCCCGCCCCGCAGGAGTGGCACCGCCAGCGCTCGTCGCCGTAGCCGGTGCGGAAGATGCTGACCGGCGGCGTCTTGCCCGTCTGGTTGCCGTGGCCGGGGTCGGGGCAGGGCCAGGTCGCGCCGGCGCCACGACCCTTGTGCGGGCCGACGAGCTGGTCGGCCAGCTCGGCCAGATCAGTGCGCCCAAGCACCTCGTTGCGGTCATAGCCCATGGCCCGACGTCCTCCAGAAGAGAGGCCTCTATCCCTCTACTGGTGTGCGGCGGAGCCAAACGCCACAAAAGATTCCTCAGATTTCTTTGTGGCGTTTTCCGTTCTCGCACACCAGTAGGTAGATAGCGGGGTCGCGCCCCGGTCTAGAAAAGGAGGTCGAAACGGGCCATGGCCGGTGACGACGAGATAGTGGCCGGCGCCGGCCAAGTCCGATATTCTGCAGATCGACTCGCGCCGTCGATCGACGGTGCGACCGCCGCCTCGGCGACGGGCCCATCGGAGGACGGGGCGCCGACAAGTCCTCCCTCCCAACCAGTAGGGGCGCTCACGTTGCGGCGTGTGCGCCATCGGTTGTCGTCGACATCGGCGGTGACTGATGGCGCTGGGCTGACGGCGCGGCGTGCTGTTACCCCTTGCGTTCGGAGGATGCAAATGGGACGATCCCGGGGCGAGACGCCTATCCGAGGGGCGGCCAGTGAGCGGACTGAGCGGGCGGACATCCGAAGTGGTGAGCTCCCGGGCGTAACCGTGAGGCAGGTCACTTCCCCCACCGCCCCCGTGGAGGGGCGTGCCCGACCGGCGGCGCCGGCGAACGCGACCCGCCGTGCATTCTCTGCGCAGCGTGGTGGCACTTCTCGGTGCCGGCGACGTGGCCGGTGGCCGGCGGGTCCTCGAGCACGGTCTGACGGCGCTCGGGATGGACGCTGCAGTTCAGATGACGAACCCCAGGGAGGAGCGACAGTAAGGGTCAGACCGACCCCGACCTCGTGCTACGGGCTACGCCCACCGTCGTAGGAGGTCGACAACATGGCAACGACGGCCCCGCCACCGGCGGTTTCGCGGCCGACGGCGACAGCTCGCCCGCTGCCCAAGCGGCGAGGAAGAAGCAAGGTCCCTACCCCTCTATGGGTCGCGGTGGTCGCCGGCGTGCTCGCCATGCTGGCGTTCCTGGTGGCGACGGGCGAGAGCGGGGGCAGGCAGGTGGCAGTCGCCGGCCGGGACCTGGCGGCCGGTGAGCAGCTGTCGCCCGGCGACTTCCGGTACGTCACTGCCCGGCTGCCCGACGCCACGCTGAACGCGATGCTGCGCCCTGCGGACGTCGGCGCCATCTCGGGCCAGGTGACGACCCACGCGATCGCCGCGGGGGAGCCGGTCACGAAGGGCGATGTCGCCGCTGCTGCGGCCCCGAGCCAGCAGCGTTCCATGAGCATCCCCATCGACCCCTCCCATGCCGTGAGCGGCAGCCTCCAGCGCGGCGACGTCGTCGACGTGGTGGACAGCTCGAGCGGGGAGTCGGTCTACGTGGTCACTGACGCCCGGGTGCTGGCGGCCGGTGCCCCCGAAGGAGGTAAGAGCATCGCCGGCTCTCCCGGGAAGTACGCGGTGACGATCGCCGTGGACGAGCGGTCCGCCCTCCGGGTGGCCCAGGCCATCACCGGCGGCAAGGTCGACGTCGTTCGGGCCACAGGGGCCCCGCCGGCGTCGCCGTCCCCGGCGCCGACCACGAGCACGACCGTTCGGAGGTGAACGGCTTGGTGCCCGTGGCGTTCGCGGCCAGTTCCCATCCGTGGCAACAGCGGCTCAACCGGCACCTGCACGCCTACTCCACCGACGTGCAGGTGGTGGCCATCGTTGCCGATCCCGGGGACCTGTGGGAGAGCGAGTGGCGCGTGCTCGTCATCGACGCCGCCAGTCCATGGCTGACCGTCGCGTTCTGTGAGGACGTGCATCTCCGCTCCCGGGGGATCGTCGCCATCTACGACCCCGGCGACGCCCGCCGCAAGCAGCGGGCCCTTGATGCCGGGGCGGACGTCCCGCTGGAGTGGGACGCCGAGCCGGCGGAGCTGGTGGCCACCGTGCACGCGGTGGCGGCCCGCTGGCCGGCGAGCGCGGGGGCCGCCAGCCGCCCCCGGCCGCCGGCCCGGTCCGCCATCTCGCGCGGCGGCGCGGTCATCGCCGTCGGCGGACCGCCAGGCACGCGCCCGGAGCGGGTGGCAGTGGCTTTGGCCAGCGCCCTCGCAGGGGGGGAGCTGCCGGTGTGCGTGGTCGACGCCAACGAGGTCGACCCGTCATTGGCCGTGCGCCTGGCGCTCCATCCCCAGCCCAACGTGGCCACCGCCGCGGCCCGGCCCGCCACCATCCTCTCGCAGTTGGTGGCCGAGGACCTGCAGGCGGTGCCTGATGCGGGGGTGTGGGCGCTGGCAGGCCTGGCCGACCCCGCCCAGTGGACCACGGTCACGGGCCAGGCGCTGCGGCGCACCGTGGAGGCCCTCGCCGAAGCGCACGCCTACGTGGTGGCATTGGTGGGGCCCATCGTGGAGGACCAGCCCCGGTTCACAATGAGCCGTACCGCGGTTTCCATGGCCCGGGGCATCGTGGCCGTAGGAGAGGCCACGCCCCTGGGCATCGCCGCGCTCACCGGGTGGATCGCCGACGCGGTGCGGACCACCGAGGTCACCCCGGTCTACCCGGCGGCGGTCCAGAGCGGCCTGTCCCGATCGCAGCGCGCCGACGTGGCGGAGGCGCTGGCCAAGGTGGCGCGCCTGGCCCCGGGCCCGGGCACCGTCACGCTGCTGCCCGCACCGGGCCGGCGCGACCGGGCCCGGTCCTGGGATGGGCGGGTCGCTCCGGAGCGCAAGCTGGCGGCCGCAGTCCGCGATCTGGCGGCACAGGTGCGGGCATGACGGCGCTGGACGTCGTACCCGACCCCCTGGACCGCCTCTACGACGAGGTGGACCGGCTGCTGCTGGCCGAGAACATCAGCCCTCGCGACCGCGCCGGCGTGGAGCGCGTCGCCGTGCACGCCGTCGGCGACTACCAGACCAAGGCGGGGCGCGGGGTCCACCCCCCGTTGGCCAACCCCGAGGTGACGGTGGCGGAGATCGTCTCGGACGTGTGCGACTACGGGGTGCTCGGGTGGGTGTTCCGCCAGCCCGGGGTCGAGGACATCACCATCCGGGGCGCCCGGATCCGCTACTTCCAGCACGGCCGGTGGAAGGCCCCCATCCTGCCGACGACCGAGCGTCGGAACCGCCACGTCATCATGCAGCTGATTGCCGACGCCGGCGTGCCCCTCGACCAGGAGCACCCCGTCGTCGACCGCGTGCAGATCCTCGACGGCGCCGGCCGCCTCGCCGCGGCCATTCCCCCCGTGGCCGCCGTGCTTGACGCCACCATCCGCCTCTACGTGGTGCGGGCGGTGTCCATGGATGACCTCGTCGAGTGGGACATGCTCTCCCAGCCCGCCGCCGAGCTCCTCAGCCTGGACCTCATGGCCAGGGGCGCGGTGATCATCAGCGGGGAGACGGGGGCCGGAAAAACCACGGTGATGTCCGGGTTGCTGTCGCGCGTCGATGTGTCCATGCGCCCGCTGCTGGTGGAGGACTACCGGGAGATCGATTTCCACCACGACCTGGGGGGCTCGTTCCAGATAAAGCCCGGCCCGGTCGACGACCGGCCTGAGCGGTCCATCGCCGGCCTCCTGCGGTTCATGCTCGGGCTGCGCCCCGACCTTGTCGCGGTGGGCGAAGTAAGGGGCCGGGAGGCGTGGGACCTTACGGGAGCGGCTGGCGTGGGGGCGGGCTTCGTCGCCACCCTTCATGGTCCCGACGCTGAGCGGGCCCTGGAGCGCCTGGCCCGCCTCAGCCGGGGACACGCCGACCGCCCCGAACCGGAGGCCATCAGGGAGACGTTCAGCGACCTGTTGCACTTCGTGGTGCACTGCGAGCGCGGCGTGTCGGTGGAGGGCAAGTACCTCCACCAGGTGACCCAGGTGCGCGCCGTCGTGCCCCCCGTCGACGCCAGCCGCGCCTTCACCTCCGTGCCCATCTTCGAGCGCCCCGACGGCCTCGGCACCCCGATGCGGTGGACCAAGCTGGAACCGCCGGCACCGGTGGTCGATGGCCTCGAGCGGCTGCTCCCGGCCGGGGTCGACCTGCGCGACGTGCTCAGCGGGGCTCGGCCATGAGGCTCGACAGGAGGTCGTGCGGAAGCCTGCTGTGGGAGGCGCTCACGGTGCTAGTGGTGGCGCTGCTGGCAGCCGCCGTCGTGGGGGTGCTTCGGCCATGAGGCTCTTGGGGGCGCTGGCCGCCGGGATGTGTGTGTTCATGCTCGTGGGCTGGCGTGGGGGCCACCTCGACCGCTTCAGCCTCGGCGGCCGGCGGCGCAACCGACTCTCCCGCCAGGCATGGCTGGCCCAGGCCGGGCTGTCGGTCACCCCCGCGCAGTTCGCGGCCATCTCCGGGCTGAGTGGCCTGGCCGCCATGGCGCTGGCGTGGGCGGTCAGCGGCGCCCTGGCCATCGGCCTGGTGCCGGCCATCGCCGCCGGCTTCGCCCCCCGGCTGTGGTACGCGAAGCGCCGAAAGGCTCGCCTCCACGCCGTCACCGAGGCGTGGCCCGACGGCATCCTGCATGTACTGGGCGCCCTCCGCAGCGGCCTGTCGGTGCACGGCGCCACTGTGGACCTCACCGTCTCGGGGCCGGGGCCCCTGCGCGAGGCGTTCGCCAACTACGAGGCGTGGGCCCGGGTATCGAGCCCGGCGGCCGCCCTGGTCCGGGTGCGGGAGCAGCTGGCCGAGCCGGTGAGCGACAAGGCCATCGGGGTGCTGATCGAGGCCAACCGCCACGGCACCGACGTGGCCCTGTCCATCCTCGCCGCGCTGGCCGAGGACGTACGGGCCGACGAGCGGATCAGCCAGCAGATCCGCCAGGCCCAGCAAGAGCCTCGACTGACCGGAGCGATCGCCTTCGGGTTCCCGTGGCTGGCGCTGCTGTTCTCCTGCGCCGCCGCTCCCGAGGTCCGCGACTACTACGCGACCGGCGCCGGCCACGTCGTCCTGCTGCTGGGCGCCGTTCTGTCGCTGTCCAACCTGCTGGTGATCCTGCGCCTGTCACGGGAGGACCCGGAGCCCCGCGTGGTGGGAGAGGCGTCGTGATCGCACAGCGCATCCTCCTCGCCCTGCCCGTGGGGGTGTTCGTGGCATCGGTGGTGCTGCTGTTCTGGCGGGTGCCACGCCGGCTCGGGCCGCGCCTCAACCCCTACACCGTCGGCCAGCGTGTGCGCCTCGGCGAACGGGACGCAGAGCTGGAGGCAATGCTGGCCCCGCCGCCGGCCAGCGCTTTCGCCCGCTTTTTCCGCCCCATGCTGCGCTCGGTCGAGGACCGGGTAAGCCGCTTCCTGGGCCACCGCGACGAGGCCGCCACTGCCCGGGCGCTCGAGCATGCCGGCCTCGACGATGTGACCCCCCGCCAGTTCCGGGACCAGCAGTTCGCCTTTGCCATGGCCGGCGTACTCCTGGGGGTGGTGTGCGGCGTGCTGTCGGGGCCCCGTACGGGACTGATGATCGCCGCGTTCGCCGTGCCCATCGGGTTCATGCGCAAGCGCAACGCCTTGGAGAGGCTGATCAAGCTGCGGAGGGAGAGGATGCGCGCCGAACTGTGGCAGGTGAACGGCCTGCTGGCCGTCAAGCTGCACGCCAGCCTCAACGTCCAGGCCGTCATCTCCGAGTTCGTGGCCGAGGCCCACGGCGAGATCGCCGACGAGCTGCGCCGAGTGCTCATCGCCATCGAGACCGGTACCGCCGGCGAGCGGGCACTGCGCGACCAGGCCGAGCGCACCGCCGAGCCGTTCGCCGCCCGCCTGTACCGGGTCCTGGCCGACGGAATCGAGAAGGGGGGCAACATCTCCCACGCCCTCCTGGACCAAGCAGCCGACATCCGCCACGCCCACCGCGACGACCGCCTGCACGCGGCCACCGTGCGCACCGTGGTCATGGCGGGGCCGTCGGTGCTCATGGCCGCCGTCATGATGCTGCTGGTCGGGGCTCCCGCCGTCAACCTCCTGTTCCACATCACCTAAATGCACACCGAAAGAGAGGGCTCCCAATGAACGACATGCTGCTGAGGTTGTGGCTGGCCATCGACGGCCGGCTCAAGAAGTCCCAGGAGCAGCTCGGCCCCGAGGCCGGGCTGTCCAACACCGTCGAGAACCTGCTGTGGGCCATGTTGGCCATCGCCGTCGTGGTGGCGCTCATCCCGACCGCCCGCGACCGCGTGGTCGACGCCGCCAACAACATCTTCGACCAGGTGGTCGAGGCCGCCGCCGGTTGAAGGACGAGAGGTCGTGGTCATCGACGAGCGAGGAAGCGCCACCGTGCAGAACGTGGTCCTGGTGCCGACCATGTTCCTGTTCGTTTGCATGGTGCTGATGCTGCTGCTGTGGGCCTACGCCCAAGGCGTCGTCCACGCCGCCGCCGATCAGGCGGTGCGGGCCGGGAGCCGCATCGACGTGGACTCGGTGGCCACCTGCCAGGCCCGGGGCTCGCAGACCCTGACTAACGCCCTGCCGGGCCTGGGCCCCGGCGACGTCAGCTGCTCGGAGTCGGCCGGGGTGGTGTCGGTGAGCATCCGGCTGCCCGTCACCGGCGGCATCCCGCCGTTCCGCTCCACCACCCTCACGGCCGACGCGTCGGCCCGCAAGGAGGTCGCGCCGGATTGATGCTCTTCTCCTGCACCGAGGGCCACCGATGAGCCACGCCTGGCCGACTGAGCTGGTGTCCCGGACCGAGCGGCCGCTGCGCGACTGTCGCACCTGTACGCCACCGCCACCCGGTCACATCCGAGCCGACCAGCTGTGGGCTTGGACGCGGGCCACCGGGCTGCCCCCATTCCGCCTCCGCCAGGACGAGAAGGGGTCGATGACCATCGAGTTCCTGCTGTGCTTGGCGCTCATCATCTTCCCCGTCATCGGACTGTCGGCCGCCGCGCTCAACTGGCCGGGGCGGCTGAACGCGGCGTCCGGTGCGGCCTACGAGGCCGCGCATTCGGTGGTGCATTCGCCCGCCGCCGACCCCGAGGAGGGACGCTCCCGGGCTGTGGAGGTCTGGACCAACCACGGCTATGACGCCGGCGACATTGAGGTGGCCTTCGATGGCGATCCGACGGCGCGTGGGGGCGTCTACACCTCAACAGTCAGAGTGGTGCTGCCGGCCATCGTCATCCCGGGCGTCGGCCGTATCGCCGGCGGCTCCGTCTCGCGTTCGCATTCCGAGCGGGTTCCGGATTTCGAGAGCGTGTCGTGACCGGTCCTCGCCGTCCCCGCGTCGGCCCCCTCCTTCGTCCCGTTCGTCGGCGCGACGAGGCGGGCTTCACCATGGTCATCTGGACAATGGGCCTGGCGGTGGTGCTGTTCGCCGTCATCTACCTCGTCACCGATGCGTGGCGGCTGATCGCCGCCGACCGCGCCCTGTCCGCTGCCGTCGACGCTGCCGCCGCCGCCGGCGCCAACGGCATCGACGAGGCCGCCTACCGAGCCGGCGCCACGGTGAGCCTGGACCCCGGCCAGGCCGAGTCCCTGGCCCGCCAGTCCCTCGCCGAGCAGCCCGACGCCGAACTGTTCGTCGACGTCACGATTTCGGCCACTCCCGACCGGATCACCGTCTCCGCCGATCGCAATGTGCAGCTGCTGCTGCTTCGCTTTATCGGCGAGTCCGGTCGGCTCGTGCACGCTGAAGGAGCGAGCACCCCGAGGAGGTCATCGTGAGGCGTCTGGGCATCCCCGGCGTGGGCATATCTCGTCGGGGCGACGATCGCCGTAGTGGTTCTATGGAGAAGGAGGACCTGGAATGAGTTGGCGACACAACGCCGGAAGCGACATCACCACGGTTCCGAACGTCGGTGCACCACCGCCGCCGCCCGGTGAGCCGGAGCCACCGGCGCCGAGCTCGTGGCGGAACCTGGTCCTCGGCCTGGTCTTGGCCCTCATGGCCGTGGGCCTGGCCGCGGTGCTCGTCCAGCGCGCCAACACTGACGCCGGGGGCGCCACGGCCGCCTCACCGCCGGCCGCCTCGCCGACATCGCCGGTAACGGCGGCTCCCGCCGACCAACCGCCGCCGATCGTCAACACCGGCGAGGACTGGGATGCCATCGTGCGCAGCATGGTCGCGTACAGCGACTGGCTGTATCTGCACCCGAAGCCCGAGCTGCTCGACACGTACTCGCTGCCCTCGAACCCGAGCTATGCCGACACCAAGCTGGCGCTGACCAACCTGGCCACCAAAGGGTGGCGGTACGATCCGCCGCGGCGGGCGGCAACGGTCGAGATCGTGCGGCTCAACAGCCGCATCAACCCGACCGCGGCCGCCGTGTTCGTGCGCTTCGGTCCAGCGCCTCAGTACCGGGTGGTTGACCAGTCCGGCGCGGAGGTTGCCAACAAGCCGGCCACCGCGGTGGGCAACAGCGTCATTTGGACGCTGGCGCAGAAGGACGGTCGCTGGTACCTGGCCGATGTGGACGCTCTGTGAGCCACCGGCGTCACTTCATTGCTTTGGGTGGTGTCCTGCTCGTCCTGATGATGGCGGTCTCGCCGGCCGGCGGCCAGCAGTCGCCTCCGGTCACGGCAGTTGGCAATATCGGATCAGACGTCGGCGTCGGGCTCGGAGGGGCGGGAGGACCGGGCAGCCAGCCGACGTCGACTGGGACCTCTGGCGCTAGCAGCAACGGCAGCACCGGCGTGGTACCGACGGCATCGGGCGGAGGCGGGTCCAGCAGTGGCGGCGGGTCAAGCGGTGGGTCGTCAGGGCCGCCGCTCACATGGGTGCGGACGTATCCCAACGTCGGCAGTCTGGGTGGCGAGCAGGCCTTCAGCCCCGGCACGTTCTGCCTCGACGACGCCGGCAACAGGGGCGTCAGCTACGTCGACAACCTGACCAACACCCAGACCGGCGAAGTGGTGAGCACCCGCAGCGGCTGCGCCACGTCGGCCACGCCCGCACCCAACGCCCCGGGCACCGGGACCACGACGGCGCCCGAAACCCCGCCGACGCCGGCGGAAATCTGGGCGCGGACGCCGATTGCCACCCCCACCTTCGGGGTCAACCCCGACCAAGGTTTGACCGGATTAGCCACCTGGCTGTGGGACCCGAACGGGGGCGCTGCGGTCAATGCCACGGTGCAGCTGCGCGGCTACACGGCCCGGGCCACGGCTACGCCGGTGCGCTGGGAGTGGACGATGGGCGGGCGGCCGGGTGACACCGAGTCGCGCCAAAACCCGCCCTACCGGGTGGTGAGCAACCAGCCGGGTCGGGCGTGGGCGCCGGGCGGGCGGGGAGGGCCGCCGGCCGGCACCTACATGTACGAGACGAGGGGCGACTACACGATGACTCTGACCGTTACCTGGACTGGCTCCTACACCTACACCGACCCCCCCGGTGGAGTGCAGAGCGTCGACCTAGGCACTACCACGAGGACGGCCACCAGGAGCTACCAGGTGGCCGAGGTCCGGCCCGTGCTGACAGCGACGGGCCCATGATCTACGGGCCGGCCCCAGATGGAGCGACCGCATGAGACGGCTGCGCTCTGTGGCGTCGCTGATCGCCTTGGTCGGCTTCGAGGCCGCCGCCCTGGTCCTCCTCCGTCTGGCCGGCCAGGTCGAGGCTTGGCGGGTCGACTGGCAGCACCTCGGGCAGTGGCTCGACGCCACCCCGATCGAGGACGTGGTGGCGGGGCTGGCCAGGTGGGCCGGTCTGGTCATCGTCGCGTGGCTCTGCGTCACCACGACGCTGTACCTCCTGGCCACGGTGTGTCGTGCCCCCCGCCTCATGCGCGCCGCCGGTGTGTTCACTCTGCCCGGAGTGCGCCGCGTCGTGGAGGGCACCGTGGCCGTGTCCATGATGGCTACGGCCTTCGCCAGCCGCGTCGCGCCGGCGGTGGCCCAGGAGCCGGCGGGGGGCTGGACGAAGCACCCCACAGTGGCAACGGCCCTGCCGCCGCCCCCGGCCTTTACCGACCTGAGCCGCGTCGAGTTGCCCCCCGACGTCCCTCACGCGGTCGAGCCCACCGCCACCGATGCCGGCCGGTGGGTGGTCGCTCCGGGGGACAACTTCTGGGACATCGCGGCGGCGGACGTTGCCCACCAGCGGGGCGTGCCGGTCGAGACGCTGCGGGCGGTCGACATCGTGGACCGTTGGCGGGAGATCATCGAGGCCAGCGAGTCCGCCGGCGGCGTGCCGTCGGGCGACCCGAACCTGATCTACGCCGGCGCCGTGCAGGTCCTCCCCCCCACTCGCGCTGTGGCCACGCCGGCTGCCCCCGTCGTGACGACCCCTCCTCCTGCGGTGGCGGCCCCCGCGCCCGCCGGCGCATCGACTCCGGCAACGGCCGGGAGCGTGCCCGCCCAGCCCGCGCTCACAACGCCGGAGCCGGCTCCCGCAGCGACGCCGGCGGCGCCGTCGGCGCCGGTGACTGTCGCTCCGCCCGCCACCGTCGCCACCCCTATCACCACAGCGGCGACATCGGGATCGATGGCGCCGAGCACCGCGCTGCCGACCACTACCGCCGCCGGTCCTGGGGCCTCGGTCTCGTCTTCCGCGGCGGTCACCGCCACGACATCGGCGGCGACGTCGACCCCGCAGTTAGAGGAGCGGTCGGGTGCTGCTTCGCCCCGCGTGCCGCTGGCACAGGCGGCAGTGGGGGTATCAAGCCTGCTCGGTGGGATCTTCGTTTGGCGCATGAAGCGCGAAGGCATGGCCGCCCAGCGACGGCGCCGCCGGGGCCGGGAGCTGGTCCAGCAGCCGGATCCGGTGGCGGAACCGGTGGAGCGCCGGGTGCGAGCCATCGCCGAGGTGGACACTGTGCACTGGGTCGACGCCACCCTGCGCTATGCCAGCGCGGCGTTGGCGGAGGCCGGTGGCGGGGGAATGGAGGGCATCCTGTGCGTGCGGCCGGGCCAGCTGGGCATGGAGCTGGTGGTGGACCCACCGGCCCCGCCGGTGGGACGCTTCGACTCCGCTGACGACGGCCGTACCTGGACCCTGGATCCCGACCTGGAGCTGGCCGAGCTGCAAGAACTGGCCTGGGGCCAGATCCTGGTGCCGGCGCTGTGCAGCGTTGGGAGCACCCCCGACGGCCCCGTGCTGGTCGACCTGGAGCAGGCCGGCGTGCTGGCCGTCGAGGGCGACCCGGCCCGGGTCGAGGGGTTCTTGGCCGGCGCCGCTCTGGAGATGGCGAGCGCCCCATGGGCCAGCGACACCTCCGTCTACTTGCTCGGCGGTGATGAGCGGCTGGCCGGGCGGGACCTGGTCGAGTCGATCGACGACGCGGCTCGCTTCGTCGCCGACCTGGACCAGTTGACCTGCCTGGTCAGCGACGAGGACCTGGGCGCCGCGCCCTCCACGCTGGCCGCCCGGGTGGCCCCGGGCAACGCCGAGGGATGGTTCCCTGCAGTGGTGGTGGCCCATCCCGGCGCCGACGGCGATGCGTTGTCGCAGCTGGCGGCCCGCGCCCAGCCCCGCCGGTCCGGCTTCGCTCTCATCGGCCCCGGGCCGCTGCCCGGCGCCACCTGGCGTCTGGTGCTGGGCCCGGACGGGGGAGCGGTGCTTGAGCCACTCGGCCTCGAGCTGGATTCCCGCATCGACGCCGACGTGGTGGCCGCGTTGACCGGTCGGATCGCGGCCCGGGCCGACCAGGCTGACCTGGCCCCCGTCATCGACCTCGTGCCCGAGCCGGTGGCCGCCACTGGCTCTGCGCCGGCCGGCGACGTCGACGAGGAGCCGATGGAGGGCGAGGTGTGCTTCCTGGGGCCCCTCAAGGTCACCTGGGCCGCCGACGTCGACCCCATCGCCGGCCCCGAGCGGGCCGCCCTGTTGGCCGCGGCGCTGTCCTACCTCGGTGCCCATGACGACCACCCAGTGCCGGGGCCGCGACTGCAAGAGGCGCTGTGGCCCCTCGGCAACGACGACAGCGACGTGCGGGCCGGGTCGGTCAAGGGCGCCACCCTGCGCTCGACCATGTCGAGGCTGCGCACCGCGCTCGGCAACGACTCTCTCGGGCGCCCCCACCTCCCGCCGGCCCGGAATGGGGCCTATAAGCTGGGCCCCCGCTACCGCTGTACCTGGAGCCGTTTCCAGGCCAAGGTGGCCGCCGCCGGTACGGCGTCGTCGGCGGAATCGATTGAGCTGCTTCGGGAGGCATTGGCCCTGGTGCGGGGCCGGCCCTTCGCGGATGCCCCGTCGGCATACTTCGCGTGGGCCGACGACTCGCCCCTGGTGTCGGACATCGAGGTGGCGGTGGCCGACGCAGCGGAGAAGCTGGGGGAGCGGGCGCTGCAAGCGGGCGACCCCGAGCTGGCGGAGTGGGCCGCCCGTCAGGGCCTGCTCGTGGTGCCGGTACGCGAGGATCTGCACCGGGTGCGCTTCCAGGCGGCGTTCGACGCCGGCGACCCTGACGGCCTCGACGCCGCGCACACCGAGGCCGTACGGGCCATCCGGACCCACATCGACCCGTCCGAGGCGCTCCAGGACGAGACCGAGCGCCTCTACCAGCGGCTGAAGCGGGCCTGCCGTTCCCGGGACCCACAGGGCGATGCGGAGGGGGCGCGACGTGAACGAACGACGACGGGGTGAGGAGTCGATTTCTACTGGGGTGGACCGGGTCTCCGCCGTCCTGGGCCGCCCGCAGGGGCCGGCTCCCAGCCCGTCGTGGTGACCGAGACAGCCGGTGAACAGACGGCGCCGGCCAAGGTGCTGGACGCGAACCAGGTCGTGGCCTTCAACTTCCGCGCCGCCCGCAAGCTGCGGGGCTGGACCCAGGAGGAGGCGGCCCGCCGGCTCGCCCCTTACCTCGGCCAGGTGCTTCCGAGGGCATCGATTTCAGGCATTGAGCGGTCCTTCGACGGCGAGCGCCGGCGGCTGTTCGACGCCCAGGAGCTGGTGGCCATCTCCCTCGCCTTCGACCTGCCCGTGGTTTGGTTCCTGCTGCCGCCGCCGAGTGCCATCGACTACCAGCTCTCGGCGGCCGGGCGGTCGCTGGCGCGGCTCGTCACCCTCCTCTTGGGCCGCGACGATCAACTCGACGACATCAAGGGCCGGATGGAGGAGCTCAGGGAGGCCGGGCCCGAATCGTCAGGGGACGTGCTGGCCGAGGCTGGCGGGTTCCCGCCGGAGCTGACCTGGGAGGAGTTCCAACGCAGCCGGGAACAGGCGCTGTTCGCGCTGGTCGCTGAGGAGGCCTCCGACATCGAACGGCTGATGGGCGATCTCCGGCGGGTGATGGTCCGCTTTGACGAGCTGTCCCAGCGTTCGCGTTACGCGTCGCACCCACGGACCGGGTTGGGCGCCCTTGCTGCTACGGGAGAACCGGCTTGAGGGAGACGTCGATGATGGAGACGTCGATGACTGTCAACCTGCTGGTGGTGATCGTGGTGGCGACGGCGGTCCTCATCGTGCTCACGTTGCTGAACGCTGGTGTCGGCGCGCCACCAGAGATCCCTGCGCTGGGAACGCTCGGGTTTGGGCTTGTGGCGCTCGCGCTCAAAGACCCCCAGCTGTGGAGCATGCTCGCCGCCGCGGTGGTCGATGTCGCGGCGAACGTGGTGCTGTAGGACCTGGTCGGCAATGTGCAGCCAGGCCGGTCCTCGCCGTGTGGTGGCGGAGGTTCCCGCCGACCGTAGGCCCGGCACGGCCAATGGCGGGCCTACGGACCAGCTGCTGCCGCTGGTCAACAGGGTGCTGCGGCCGGCCGAGGTGGCCGAGCTGCGTCGGCGGGTGGCCTCCCTGCCCGCCGGCTGCGACACCGGCCTCGATCCCTCGACGGCCTACGACGTTCTTTCCCAGCTCGCCGAGCTCCAGGCCCGTCGCAGGCACGGCCCGAATCGCGTCCACTGCCCCTACTGCGGCGAAGGCTTCGACATCGCCCACGGGGTGACGACCAGGCCGCCGGGGTGGCGCAACCCCCCGCCCCGCCACCCCGACCCGGTGGCCGCGTCGTCGACCTTGGCCGGCGCCGAGGAGGCGACACGGGTGCTGGCCACGGCCATGGCATGGGGCAGCGACCGGCTGCGGGGAAAGGACGCGTTCTGGGTGGACTTCGGGCGCATCGTCGTGTGTCCCCTGCTCCACCTGGCCAACATCACCGGCCGCGACATGGAAGAGCTACGTCTGTGGACTCACCCGATGCGGGTGGCCGAGACGATGGCCACCGTGGCCACCGAGCTGGACGCCCTTGCCCCGGGCGCCGATGCCGATCGGGCCCGGCGCCAGTGGGCCACGATCGCCGGCCAACGGGAACAGGCCCGGCGCGTCGCCTTCTCTTACGCCTACGGGATGATCCGCCACTGGGAGCTCTCACCTGCCGCCCCCTCCGCCGAGGCCCCTGAGTCAGGCGGCCCCGCCGGGCCCTAGGCCGGGAAGAGTCGGCTGGGTGACGGTGGCCGCTCGGCCTCGACGCCGGCGCCGTGGCGCCACCGCGGCGGACTGGATGGCGGTCGGCGCCGACGGTCCGGCGGCCCGCGAGGCGGCGTCGCAGAGCAGGTTGACCGCGGCCACGACCTCCTCGTCGGTGGCGTCGTCGCCCCCGCAGAGGACGAGCCGTACCGCCCAGCCCAGGCGGCCGGGCTGGGCTGGCAGGGTGGCCAGCTCCATCCGGGCCCGGCCGAGCTCGTCGACGTCGCCCTCGCCGGTGGCCACCAGGCCCCGGTACCAGCGGGCCAGGGCCGCACTGGCCCGCCCGACCGCGCCGAGGTCGACCACCACCGCGTCGGGCGGCGCGCTCACCCCGGGAGCTCCCAGGAGTGCAGCGCCACCCAGTTGATGCCGCGCCGCGCGAAGTAGAACACCGTGGTCGTCTCGCTGATGGCCGGGCCGCCGTCGAGGCGGGTGGCCGACCAGATGACGGCGACCTGGATGACGTCGAGGTACTTGGTGGCCGAGGCGCCTGCGGCATGGACGACGACGTTGGCACAACAGGGCTGGGCCCGGCCGGCACCCCAATAGCCGTAGAAGGCGTCGCGCCCCTCTCCGGTGGCGTCGGCCCGCAGCAGGGCGGCCCCGAGGCGGCTGGTTTCGGTGGCCACCGCCGCTCCCAGGTTAGAGCGGGCCGGGTCGCTGAGCTGGGCCCAGTAGCCGGCCTTGGTGGGGGCGTCCTCGCCGATGGCGGCCCAGGGAGGCGAGGCGACGGTGGACGTCGTTGACGAGGCAGGAGTGGACGACGGTGCCGGCTCCGAGGGAGCCCCGGCGCTGGTTGCGGTTAGCGGCCGGGTGGTCCCAGGAGGCCGCAGGAGGGCCCATGCGCCGACGAAGGCGCCGACCACGCCGAAGGCGGCCAGGGCCCGCTTCACCGCTGCTCCTGGGTGTCTGTGGCCAGAACGGCCGCGGCCTGGCGGTGCTTGCCGCATTGACGGCGCCGGCCGGCGCGGGCAAGCTGGAGGCCGACGCCGAGCAGGCCCAGCCGCCCGTCGACGAGGCCGAAGTCGAGCCCGAACAGGACGGAAGCTCTCCACCCAGCGTGGAGGTGATCGGCGTGATCGGAGTCGCTGAAGGCCCCCGGGTACCGCTCCAGATCTGGCCACGGTGACCCGAACTCGTCGGGGCGCAGGGGAGCAGCCGATCCCAGGCTCTGCTCGGCCACGGCCCGGGCCGCCTCGGCCGAGGCGGTGACGTCGACGTCGTCGACGGCGTAGATGTCGACGGCCCGGCCGGAGTAGTGGTTCGAGACACGATTGGTGCCGGCCACGAACTGGTTGTGGCCGGTCTTGAACACACTGACCGCGATGCGGTGGTTGACCACCAGGGCGGCCAGGTAGTCGACCACCCGCTGGTCGACGACGCCGGCGAGCAGGTCGGCCCTAGCCCGCTCGGTGAGAATGAGGTTGGGGTTGTCGGCCAGGGCCGCGGCGCTGGTGGCGCTGGCCGGGGTCAGGCTGGCGGCGTCGGAGTAGCGGGCGGCCCGAGCCAGCACGTCGTCGACGTAGGCCTCGGAGTGGTTGTAGTGCCAGATGGCCCGCCGCAGCCTCTCGGGATCGCCGGCGCCGTTGGCGCACAGGTAGTTGGCGGCGCCGAAGACGGCGTCGGTGGGGTCGTAGCGGTCCTTGTCGCCGTCGCCGTCGCCGTCGACGCCGTAGGCGTCCCAGGTGCCCTGGAGGAACTGCATGGGCCCGCCGGCGCCGGCGAAGTTCTCCCCGCTCTGCACCCCGGGCAGCGTGGAGCGACCGTGGTCGGTCTCCACCGAGCCGATGGCGGCCAACACCGACCACGACAGGCCCGGGCAGGTCTCGGCTGCCTTGCGGTAGATGGCCAGCATCTCGGGAGGAATGTCGGCCACGGCGTAGGCGCTGGGGTCGCCGGCGGGGTCGCCGGTCGCCTTCGACGCCCCCAGCATCATCCCGCCGATGGCCATCACCGCCAGCAGGAGGGCGATCATCGCCCCGCCCACTCCCAGGGCCACGGCCGCGGGCTTCATGGGGTGGGGCCTGGTCGGCGCGGCCAGGCCGGGGCAACGACGAGCCCGACGCCGATCAGTTGGCGAGAAACGTGCCCCACATCCCTCTACTGGTGTGCGGCGGAGCCAAACGCCACAAAGAGAATTCAGATTTCTTTGTGGCGTTTCCGGTTCTCGCACACCAGTAGAGGGGTGAAGGCCATTTCGCCGAACCCCAGGAGGGACTGTCACATGCTGGTGCTGCAACTGCTCGCCAACGCCAACCCGCGGCTGGCGCGCGCCGTGTTCGGCTTCTTCGCCCAAGTCGAGCTCAACCCCTCCGGCGAGGGCATGCCGGGGGCCAGCTTCGCCCAGACGCTGATCAACTGGATCGGCCAGATCGCCCTGTGGGGCAGCTTGGTGTCGATCCTCATCGGCGCCGCCATCTACGGCCTGTCCCAGCACGTGGGCAACACCTACGGCGCCTCCAAGGGCCGGGTACTGGCCCTGGCCGGGGCCATCGGCGCCGGCCTGACCGGGCTGGCACCGACGGTGGTCAACCTGCTTAACGAAGCGGCAGCGAGCTAGGGCCGGCGACGTGTCCAGGTCTGCAACCGGGCGCCCCGGCAGGCTGTCGTCGCCGGTGCTGATCGCCGCGGTGGCCGCCGCGGTGGTCATCGCCACCGTGGCCCTCCTGAGCCGCGACGGCGAGCAGCCGGCGTCGATGGCCACGGTGGCCACGGCCCCGGCGGCCATGTCCTCCCCCTCGGCGCCGGGCGTCTCCCTCCCGCCCCCGGCGCCGGCGGGGGTGGGCCCCTCCACGGTGGTGGGCGGGGTGGCCATGGGCTATGCCCACAGCCCGGCGGGGGCCGAGGCCGCGGCCGTGGGCTTCCTGCGCCTCGACTCCGCACTGGTGGCCATGAGTGACGAGGCCGCCTCGGCGGCCAAGCGGGTGATCGCCTCATCGTCGGCCGCCGAGGCCCTGGTGGCCGACGTGGTCGCCAAGCTCGCCGCTCTGCGCAAGGGCTATCCCGGCGGGGCCACCCTCTACCGCATCGGCGTGCTGGCCAGCCGGGTGAGCCCGGCAAGCGCCGATCGGATCCGCGTCGAGCTGTGGCACGTCGGCGTCATCAGCCCGCCGGCGGCGATGCCCTATGAGGAGTGGAGCACCCAGCGCTATGAGCTGGTGTGGGAGCGCGACGACTGGCGGGTGGCCGGCGAGGCATCCACCCCCGGGCCCCGGCCGCTGCCATTGCCCCGAGGCGAGCCCTCCGGTCCCGGCCAGCTCGAGGCCGCCCTGGCCGGCTTCGGCCCGGTGGGGGTGGCGCGATGAGCGTCGTGATCTTCGCCGCCCTACCCAACCCCGTCGAGGTGGCCACCGGCCCCGCCGGCGCGGCGGCCAGCGCCGTGGGTGGCGCGGTGGGCGGCTACATGGCCGACAAGGCGGCCGATGCGTTCCTGGAGCCCATCGGCAAAGCCATCGTGCGGGGCCTGGCCGGGGCCGCCAAGAAGGTGGGCGACGAGGTGCTGCACTTCATCACCAACTCCGCCGCGGTGAACTTCGACGAGGGGTGGTGGGCCAACGACCGGGCCCAGACTCTGGTGCGCCAGATCGGGACCCTGGCCCTGGTCCTGACCCTGCTGTTCCTGCTGCTGGCCGTCGTCCAGGGCCTCTTCGCCGGCGACGTCGGCGGCATGCTGCGGGCCACAATGCTCGAGGTCCCAGTGACCATCGCGGCCACGGTGGCCCTGGTGGCGGTGACCCAGCTGCTGCTGGGCTTCGTCGACGGGGCATCGGCCATGGTGCTCTCGGGGGTGCCTGAGGCCCTGGGCCACTTCTTCGCCGGCTTTGGCGACGATGCCACCATCGCCACCAACGGCTTCGCCGGGATCCTCATGGTGGCGGTGTTCCTGCTGGGCGCCATCCTGGTGTGGATCGAGCTGGTGGTCCGCTCGTCGCTGATCTACCTGCTGATGGCCGCCGCCCCGCTCACCTTGGCCGCCCGGGTGTGGCCGGCGGCCCGGGGGGCGTGGCGGCGGCTGGCCGAACTGGGCTTGGCCCTGATCGTGTCCAAGTTCGCCATCGCCCTGGCCCTCGGCCTCGGCGCCGCCGCGCTGGCCGGCGGCGGGCCCAAGTCCGGCGACCTCGCCACCAAGGCGGGCATGGACCTCGCCGCCATGCTCACCGGGGCCTCCCTGATGCTGCTGGCCGCCTTCACCCCCTTCATCGTGCTGCGCCTGCTGCCCATCGTGGAGGGGGCGGTCGTCGCCCAGGGCATCAGCCGTAGCCCGGCACGGGCGGCCCAAAGTGGCATGCAGGCGGCCTACTACGCCCAGGGCCTCAAGCGCATGGCCGGCGGAGGGGCAGGCCGCTCCGGCGGCACCGCCACCCCGGCCCCCGCGCCCGCTTCCTCTCCTGGCGGAGCCGGTGGCGCTCAGCCAGGGGCCGGAGCCGGTGGGGCATCTTCCCGTGCAGGCGCGGGTGGTGCCTCCTCGGGTGCCGGTGCGGGTGGAGCGTCGCGGGGCGGCGGTGCTGGCGGCAGCTCTTCGGGTGCCGGTGCAGGCGGCAGCTCTTCGGGTGCGGGAGCCGGTGGGGCATCCTCCGGGGCAGGCGCCGGTGGTGCGCCGTCGGTTGGGGGTGCGGGCGGCGCGTCCGAGGGCGGCGGTGCTGGCGGCAGCTCTTCGGGTGGCCGCGCCGGAGGCGCCGGAGGCGCTGGCGGGGTGGCCGGCGCCGTTCCCGTCGGGGCCATGGCCGCCGGCGGCGCCGCCCGCTCGGCCAGGCGGGTGGCAACGTCGACGGTGAACGGCACACGTCGAGGACCCTCGACGTGAGCGAGGCCCGCACCTACCGCCTCTCCGCCCCCGACCGCACCGGGGCCCTCCTGGGCCTCAGTGGGGCCCAGGTGGGGGCCCTGGGCCTGGCGGTCGTCTTGGCCGTGTTGGCCGGCTCCATGGGCGCTGGCGTGGTGGGCATGGCCGTCCCTGTGGCCCTGGCCAGCGTCGTGGCCTTCGTACGGTTCGGCGGCCAGCCCCTGGTCGAGGCGGCGCCGCCGGGTATCCGCTTCGGGCTGATCTGCCTGCGCCGGCGCCGTCGCTGGCAGGCGCCACTGTTCGCCGCCCTGGAGGAGCGCGACACCCCCGCCCTGCCGCCCACGCTGGCCGGCCAGGAGTTCCTCACGGTCGACGCCGGTGTAGGCGGCCTGGCCATGACCCGTCCCGGGCCGGTGGTGGTGGTCGTCGACCCGGCGAGTGGGACTTATGCGGCCACCCTGCGGGCGTGGGGGTCGGAGTTCGCCCTGGTGGCCCGGGGGGAGCAGGACTCACTCCTGGCCCGGTGGGGGGTGGCCCTGTCGAGCTTCTGTCGGGAACGGGGCGTGGTCGCCTCGGTGCGGTGGTCGGAGTGGGCCGCCCCCTCCGGCGCCGATGAGCAGCTGGAGTACCTGAAGTCCCAGGGACACGACGACGACAGCGATCCCGCGGTGCGCAGCTACCGCGGACTGCTGGAGGGCGCCGGCCCGCTGGCCACCCGCCACGAGGTGCTCATCACCGTGACCGTGGCCGCCGACCGGGTGCCGGTGGCCTCCCGGCACAGGAACAACCGCAAGGCCGCCTGCGTGGAGGCCCTGCTGGGCCAGGTCGACCAGCTGTCCAAGCGCTGCCGCAAGGCCGGGCTGTCGGTGTCGGACCCGCTGTCGCCCCACGAGCTGGCCCGGGCCCTGCGCGTGCGACTCGACCCCACCGTGGTCCGTCGCCTCGACCGCCGGGGCCGGTCCCTGGGCGACCTGGCCGGCCTGGTCAGCCCAGCCAACGGCGGCCCCATGGCCACCGAGCTGGCCTGGAAGCACTGGCTGGTCGACGACTCTTACCACCGCACCTTCCTGGTGGCCGACTGGCCCCGCCAGGACGTGGGGCCGACGTTCATGTCCGACCTCATCCTCTACGGGCAGGTCCGGCGCTCGGTGGTGGTGATCTACGAGCCCGTCCCACCCCGGGCCAGCCAGAAGGCCATCGAGGCCGCGGCGGCCAAGCTGGGATCGGACGAGGAGCACCGCCAGCGCACCGGCTTTCGGGTCGGGGCCAGCCATCGTCGGGCCAAGGTGGCTGTCGACGAGCGCGACGAGGAGATCGCCGCGGGCTTCGGCGAGTTCGCCTACGCGGGGATCGTGACGGTGTCGGCCCCCAGCCTCGAAGAGCTGGAGAAGGCCTGCGACAACCTCGACGACGTGGCCGCCAGCTGCATGATGGAGCTGCGCCCCCTCAACGGCCGCCACGACCTGGCCCTGTCCGCCTCCCTGCCCCTGGCCCGGGCCCTGGTCCACAAGCGGGCCAGCTGATGCGCCTCGCCCTTGCCCCCGGGTTGCGGGTGCCCCGCCACCGGGCCACCACCGCGCATCTGTGCGCGGTGTACCCGTTCCAGGCCGAGCCCGGTTTCGGGGCTCGGGGGGTGTACCTGGGCACCGACTACGTCGCCGGCGAGGGCGCCTTCTGTTTCGACTGCTTCCAGCTCTATACCGACAAGGTCATCACCAACCCGAACATGATCATCATCGGCGAGCCGGGGTCGGGGAAGTCGAGCTTCGTCAAGTGCCTGCTCTACCGGTCGGTGGGGGCCATGCGCTCGCCCAACGGCGGCCCCCGGTGGTGCGCCGTGGTCGACCCCAAGGGCGAGTACGGGTTGCTGGCCGATGCCCTGGGCCTGGCCCGGGTGCGGCTGTTCCCGGGGGGCAGCGACCGCCTCAACCCCCTCGACGCCGGCCCCGGCGCCGCCCTGCTCGGGCCCAACGCGGTGGCCGACCGGCGCACGGCCATGGTCGGTGCCCTGCTGGGGGCGGTGCTGCGCCGGGATCTCAACCCGCTGGAGGACGCGGGGGTGGGCTGGGCCATCGGTCACCTGCCCACCTCGGCCACCGGGCGCCAACCGGTGCTGTCGGACCTGGGCCACCTGCTGGCCAACCCGACGGCCGAAATGGTGGAGCGGGCCGGGTGTGGCAAGGACGACCTGATCCACGGCATCCGCGACGCCCGCTTCGCCCTGGGCAAGCTGCTCGACCGCGATCTGCGGGGCATGTTCGACGGCCCCTCCACCGTGCGCACCGACTGGTCCGGGCGGGGCCTGGTCCTGGACCTCTCCGCCGTGCACGGCAACCGGGCCGCCCTGCGCCTGGTCATGATCGCCACCACCGCCTGGCTCCAAGCCCTCATGGCCTTCCCCGAGTCCGAGGACACCCCCCGTCGCTACCAGGCCCTCGACGAGGGCTACGTGCTCCTCGGTGACGAGCACACCGCCCGCTACCTGGAGTTGTCCTGGAAGCTGTGCCGGCTCTACGGGGTGGGCAACATGTTCATCGGCCACCGCCTCTCCGACCTGCGGTCCCAGGCCGACGACGGCACGGCCACGGCCAAGATCGCCGAGGGCCTGCTGGCCGACACCCAGACCCGGGTCATCTTCCGCCAGTCCAGCGACCAGGTCGAGCTCACCCAGAAGGCGCTGCAGCTCACCGACCTCGAGGCCGCCCTGCTGCCCGACCTGGCCCAGGGCACAGCCCTGTGGAAGGTGGCCGGGCGGGCCGCCGTGGTCCAGCACGCGGTCGCTCCCGACGAGTGGGTTTTCTGCAATACCGACAGCGCGCTCGCCGTTTAAGTCCGCCCCGAACCCGACGAACCGTCGCCAATACCGAAGCGGAGGATCAACGCCATGACCACCACCCCGACGTCGACCACCGCACCTCCCTTCGACCCGGTGGAGCCCGACAGGGACGGTGGCCCGACCGTACTCCTGCTCGGCGAGCCGGCAACCGGCAAGTCGAGCGCGGCCAAGTGCATCGTGGGCCGCCTCGTGGCCTCGTCGCCCCGGGGGCCCCACCAGGTCGGCGTCGTCGATCCCCGGGGAGAGTACGGGGCGCTGGCCGACGCCCTCGGACTGCGTCGGATCGTGCTCCGACCGGGAGGCCCCGAGCGCCTGAACCCGCTCCACGCCGGTCCCGGGGCCGGGAGGGTCGAGGTGGAGGCCCGGCGTCACGCCGTCGTGGCCGCGTTGTGTGAGATGTCGCTAAGCCGTGAGCTCAGCGCGGCGGAACAGCGGGTGGTGGCGGCCACGGTGGGGGTCTTGCCCTGTTGGCCCCACGGCCAGCCGGTGCTGACCAACGTCGTCGCTCTCCTGTCCGAGCCCTCGGCCGAGATGATCGAGTGGGCGACCGAGGAGGCTGACAACGACCAGCTGTGCGAGTGGGCCGAGCCCGTCGAGCCGGCGGAGATGGTCCAAGTTGCCGCCCAGCTCGCATGGGCGCTTGGTGCGCTACTCGACCGGGAGCTGCGGGGCTGCTTCGATGCGGTCACGACGGTGCCGACCGATGGCCCTGGAGCGGTCGTCGACCTGTCCGCCTTCCGCGCCGAGGAGTCGACGCTTCGCCTGGCCACGCTGGCCACCCTGGCCTGGGTCGAGACCGCCGAGGCCACCTGGCGCGTGAACGTCATCGACGACGCGTGGGTGTTGCTCGGTGACGAGCAGGCCACGCGCTACCTGGTCGACTGGTTGGAACGAGCCGATGCCGCGACGAACATCGTCATCACCCACCGGCTCTCGGATCTGCATCGGCCCCGTGTGGCCGGCCCACTCCCTGGGCGCTGGCCAGCTCGGCCGCCCGGCGATGACGGACCCTCACTGGTCGTCCGGGCCGAGGTGTTCGCCGGCGCTTTCACCACCCGAGCGGTGTTCCGTCTTTCCCACCCTGGCGACGTCGCCTTGGTCCAGAGCGCGCTGCACCTCAGCCTGGAGGAGGCCGGGCTCATCCCCCATCTGGGGCTGGGCCAGGCGGTGTGGAAGGAGGGCGAGGGTGCTGCGGTCGTGGTGCAGTACCGCATCGGGGCTGACGAGTGGGTGTTCTGCGGCGACTCGCACGCCATGACGGTGTAGCGGTGGAACCCCGCCCTCCCCGCCCGCCGATGGCCCCGGCCAGCGCCGACCCCCGCACCGGCGGACTCGACGCCCTGCTCTTCGCCCTCATGGTCGTGCTGCTGGCCGTGGTCGGCGGCGTGTGGGCCGGTGCCGCGCTGGCCGCCCAGCTGGGCCCCGGCCTGCCCTTCGGCGCCGGCCTGGGCGAGGCGTCCCAGGCTTTGCGCGCCCTGCCGTCGAACGTCTCCGATCCGGCCGCGGCCTGGCCCCCCGGCGCCCGGGAGGCTCTGCCCGGGCCGATCGCCTACTGGACCTCTCAGGCGCTGGTCATCGGGGGACTGGGCGCCGTCGCCTGGGTGGTGTGGCGTGTGTTCCGCCGCCGGGGCGAGCGCGACGGCCTGGGCGTCGAGCGCTCGGCCTACTTCGCCCGCCGCCGCGACCTTCGCCGTCTGGCCGTGAACGGCCCGGTCAACGGTCGCATCGTGCTCGGCCGGGTGGGGGGCCAGCTGGTGGCCACCGAGACCCGCACGTCCATCTGCATCGTGGGGCCCTCCCAGTCGTACAAGACCTCGGGACTGTGCGTGCCTGCCCTGCTGGAGTTGGACAAGGGTGGCGGCGCCGCCATCGTGGCCAGCGTCAAGGGCGACATCCACTCCGTCACCCATCGGCGCCGCGCCTTCCTGGGCGAGGTCAAGGTCTTCGACCCCACTTGCGTGGTGGTGGCCAAGTCGGCCACCTGGACGCCGCTGCGCGCCGCCCACACCGTGACCGGGGCCCAGTCGGCGGCCCGGGGCCTGACTGATGTGGCCGGCAAGAGCGGCCTGGAGAACGCCGACTTCTGGATGCAGTCGGCCAAGGAGCTGCTGTGGCCGCTGCTGTACGTGGCCGCCCGCACCAACGGGACCATGCGCGACGTGGTCCGGTGGGTGACCACCCATGACCGGCCAGTGATCGACAAGAACGGCCACGTGCAACAGGCCGGCCAGGTGCTGGAGCGCCTCCTGCAGCTGCGTGCCGAGGCGGCGGCCATCCGCGACGCCCGGGCCGCGCCCCCCGCCGGCGTCGACCCCGACACCGGAGAGGTCACCGGCGCCGAGGACGACGGCAGTGGGCACGAGGCGGCCCCGGCTGGAGTCGAGGACGAGCCGGAGCAGCGGATCGGCTCCAGCAAGGTCGGCCCCCTCGACCCCGACGACGTCGGCCTGGCCGACAACGCCCTGGCCGGCATCTGGGCCTCCGACGAGCGCACCCGCTCGTCGATCTACACCACGGCCCGCACCATCATCGAGGCGTGGTCGGACCCGTTGGTGGCCAGCGCGGCCAACACCTGTGAGATCACCCCCGAGTGGCTCCTGAAGGCCGACAACACCCTCTACATCGTGGCCCCGGCCCGCGAGCAGGCCCGGTTGCGGCCGGTGTTCGCGTGCATGGTGGCGGACCTGGTGCATGAGGCCTTCGACGTGGCCACCCGGGCGGGCGGCGAGCTGCCCACCAAGCTCCTGGTGCTGCTGGACGAGGCGGCCAACATCTGCCCGGTGCGCGAGCTCCCGGCGTGGTGCTCCACCTGCCCCTCCCACGGCATCACCCTGATGACGGTGTGGCAGGACCGCTCCCAGCAACGCCTGCGCTACGGACGGGAGGGGGCGGAGACGGTGTGGAACAACTCGGCGGCGAAGGTCATCCTCTCCGGCCTGGCCGACCAGGCCACCGGCGAGGTGACGTCGCTGCTGGGGGAGGAGGAGCACCAGCGCCTGGGGTCCTCGGTCGACCTGGCCGGCTCCCGGCGTTCGGTGAGCGCCCAGACCGGCACCCGCCGCCTGGTCAGCGAGGACTCGCTGCGCCGCCAGCGCCTCGGCCAGGGCCTGCTGATCTACAAGGACCTGCCGGCCATGCGCCTGGCCCTGCGGCCGTATTACGAGGACCGCAAGCTCAAGGCCCTCCACGAGGCGAAGCGGACACGCGGCGCCGCGGCGGTGGCCGAGCCCGTCGCCGACGGCGCCGGCGACGACGTGGCCGGTGCGGCGTGAGCGCTCAGCGCCCGCCCATGTACTACTGCTGCCCCCTTCCCATCTGAGACATGGCCATCGGGCCGCCGGGCACCCCGCTGGGACTGCTGCTTCGCCCCACCAGCTATGCCCCGCCCCCACGGCAACTCGCCCCCGCGTCGCCGACGGAAGCGGACGAGGCGTGGTGGCAGTGGTCGACGACTGCGAGCCAAGTCCCGGCGAGGCGGCTGTGGGCTGCCTGCAAGCTGGCGGCGCTAACCGCCGCGCTGGCTGCAGCGCTGGCCAGTGGCCTCATCGGGGTCTGGGCCGGTGGGTGGTGGTGGCTAGGACAGCTGCGGCACTGAGGTAACGGCCGGTGGCCCACAGGGCGGCGTTCAGTGACTTCCAACGATGATGAGCAAGACGACGAGGATGACCAGGGCGGAGATGGTGAGGGCGGCGAGGCGCATGCGCTGCTGGTTGCGCTGTTGCAGCCGCGCCACCTCGACCTGGTGGCGTTGGCGGGCGGCCTCGGCCTTGCGTGCCGTCGCCACCGCCTCGGCCCGGGCCACCAAAGCGGCCGCTGCCGCCGAGGGGGTAGGGAACGAATGGGCGGCGGCGGCGTCTGTCACCGATCGGTCGGCGGCGTGGCCGAGCGCGGTGAACACCGGCACCCGGCAGTGGGTAACGGCCCGCACCAGCTGAGGCGTGTCCCAGCAGGCCATGCCGGAGCGCGCCCCATATCCCGTGACATTGATGGTGTCGCAGTTCTAGCCCCGCGGGCTCTGGTAGGTCCTTGATGTGAGGGTGACACGAGCGTACGGTCCGGCCACTCAACAGACGGGACCGAGCTTGTGCGGCAGTACTCCTTCGATCCCGGCGTCTGCGAGGCGTTCTCCGGCGATCCTCCCGTCGGCATTCCCCGGGGGATGCCGTTCCTTCTCGATGACGGCGTGCCCGTCGAGCCCGTCAACCGATGGCTCCGGTCGCTGCCGACGACTGGCGTCCCGGCGCCCAAGTCGTGGTCCGCGTACGCCAGCGACCTTCTGGCATGGGCCCGGTTTCTGCGGGCCAGGTCTCTCGATGTCCTCGACGATCCCGCGGCGCTGGTCGATGCGGTGGCCGCCTATCACGCCGACCGGCGCATGGGAGAGCCCTCCCGGCGCCTGGCGGAGACCAGCTGGAGCCGGGCCATCTCAGCGATCTCCCGGTTCTACGAATGGGCCTGGGCCGAGGGCATGATCGAGCGCGTCCCGTTCTCCTACCGCCTTCAGGTCATCAACGGCGGTCGGAGGGGGCGCCAGCTGGTGAAGCGGAACCTGGCCCGGGAGCGCCAGCCCCAGTCTCAGGTGTCCATCCGGTGGCTGGAGCAGGACTACCTGGAGCTCTTCCTCGGGGTCGGGTTGGCCGGCATGCTCCCCGAGGGCGGCGACGACCCGACGTTCCGGGGACAGCAACCGGCCCGCAACGCCGCCATCGGTCACCTCGCTGCGGCGTCGGGTCTGCGGGCCCAGGAGTTCTCCCACCTGTTGGTCTGGGAGCTGCCGCTGCCGGCGGCCGACGCGGCCGCGCCGGTGGTGGCCATGGTCGTGCCCGGGGTGATCGCCAAGGGCAAGAAGATGCGCACCACCTGGGTGTCGCCTGCGGCGTTGTCCCGTGCCCACGGCTACATCCGACTCGAGCGTCAACTCGCGGTCGCCGGCTCGGAGTGGCATCCCGACCGGCCGCTCGTCGTGACCGACCCCGATGCCCTCGGAGGCCGGGTCAATGGGCGGCGGGTGCGGTGGGCCACTCTCGATCTCGACGCCCGTCGTCGCCTGGTGGCGCCAGGAGGCGGCTCAGCCCTGTTCGCGGTCACCAGCGGAGGCGCTCCCGTCACCGACTGGGAGTACACCTTCGACGCCGCCTCACAGCGTTGCCAGCGCTTCGCGGCGCGCTTCCCCCACGTCACCCCCCACGTGCTGCGCCACTCCTTCGCCGTGCACACCCTGCGCTGGCTGGTGAGCACCCACATGGCGGACGTGGCCAAGCTCCTGAAGGCCTCCGGGGCCGACCCGGCATGGGTTCTGGCCCTGCGCTGCGCCGACCCCCTCCTGGTGCTCCGCGATCTCCTGGGCCACGCCTCGGTATCGACCACCGAGGACTACCTGCGCATCATCGACACCTCCCGGCTGTTCACCGACGCCGAACTCGACATCGACGAAAACGCCTCGTGACGACCAGCAGCCTCATTGAGATTCCCCTCGCCATCGATCTCCGCTTTCCCAACCACCCGCCCTACGTCAGGGACTTGAGCCGGCTGCCGTGCCAGTCGTTGGGCCGAGACCTGGCCCGGTCTCTGCTGGAGCGGACCAACACCAGCGGCACGATCACGTCCCCAGCCACGGTCAAGGAGTTCCTGACGGCGCTGCGCCATTTCTGTCGGTGGATGGGTGACCGGGGCTTCGACGGTGGGGCCGGCCAGCTGAACGAGGACCTCGTCTTCGACTACTGGCGCCACAGCGGCGCCCGGATCGAGGCCAACACCCGCAAGCTGCTGGCCGGAATCGAGACGAAGCGACCAGGAACACTCCGTCCCGACCTCGCCTCCCACCTTGACGGCGTCCGCCTCCACCGTGTCCCCTCCTCGACACCGCACGAGCCCTACAGCGCGGGCGAGGCCCAGCGTCTCCTGGATGTCTGCAAGGGCCTAGTGACCGCGGCCGAGGCTCGGAGCGCCATTGCCGACGCGCTGGTCACCCGGGGCCGCGTCCATGGGGACACCTCCGCCGGGGACGTAGCCTGGCTCGACGAGGCCAACCTGGCCCGGTTCATCGACACCCATGGTCCCCACGACGCCAGCAAGCTGGCCGACCGGCTCGGGTACAAGCTGTGGCGGACGCAGATGCTGGGCATCGGCCGACTCCACGAGGCCCTCTTCCCCGGCTACGACGAGGTCCTCGCCTTTCGCATCCTTCTCGGCCTACAGGCCGGGATCTGCCCCGAGGGCATCGACGGCCTGACCACCGACTGCATCGAGTGGCTCGGGGAGACCGAGGCTCGGATCAGCTGGTTCAAAGGTCGGGCCTCCGGCCGCCAAAGCCAGGTGTTCGCCAGCCGCGGCCCGTGGTCGCCGGGACGTCTGATCGAGCGGTGGCTGGCGGTCAGTGCCCGAGCCCGTCGCTTCGCCGTCGACCCCGGCGCGCTGTGGCTGTTCTGCCAGGGCCGCCACCTCAGCATCCACAAGCCGAGCGGCCGTTGGGACGCCCGGGGTGGCTTCATCAGCCGGCAGGCGCTCGTGGCCGACGATGGCCAGCCACTGAAGCTGCACTTCGCTGGCCTGCGGGCCACCTACTTCGCCCGTCACGACCGCGCCTGGAACGGCGCCCTGCGCATCGACGCCAACCACTCCCGGCGGGTCGAGGGCGATCACTACCTGGCCCAGAGCCGGCCCAGCGACGCCATCGAAGCCACCATCGAGGCGGCTCAGCGACAAGCGGTGCGCAAGGCGGCCACGGCGCCGCTGACCCTGATCAGTCCCGAGGAGCTCGACCGCCTCGACGCCGATCCCGTCGCCGCCGCCTCCCGGCTGGCCATGACCACCGACGCTGCCGGCCAGCTCGTCGCCGGCGAACGCGACGTGTTCGCGGCGGCGTGCAAGGACTTCCACAACTCGCCGTTTGGGGAGCCCGGCTCGCCCTGTCCGGCGCCGGTGTGGTCGTGCCTCTTCTGTCCCTTGGCGGTGTTCACGCCGTCGAAGGTGCCCAACCTCCTACGGCTGCGGGCCCACCTGGACCGCCAGTGGGTGTCATTGCCGGCCGGTGAGTGGATGTCGCTCTACGGGGCCGTCCACCTCCGCCTCGAGCGCGACATCCTGGCCGGATTCGGTGCGGCGGTCGTCCAGGCTGCGCAGGCAATCATCGACACCGATGGCGAAGACGGCGACCTCTACCTCCGGCCCGAGGAGCAGCCGTGGCCGGCCTGAACCACGCCGCGGCGCCCGACCCGGTCTCGGCGACGTTTCCCGACGACCTCGACGTGCTGGGCTTCCTCGGGCTCCGCCTGCGCGACGACCCCGCGGCCCTGCATCCCCGCTTCGGCGACGACTGCTGGGACCTGTCCGCCATCGCCGATATTCCCGCCCACGCCCGTGTCCCCTGCAAGCTCCGGGTGGCCTTCGGCGGGATCCCCGATCCCATCTGGCGGCGCTGCGCCAAGGAGGTGGCGATCGCCATGCTCCAGCCGAATGTGGGGCTCGACCACCGGCTGGCACTGGCACGTCGGCGCCCCCACCCTCCCCACGACCTGGCGAAGGTCGTCGGGCACATGCGACGCTGGCTGGGCTGGCTGGCCGCTCACGGCGTCGGGCGCCTCGCCGATGTCACCCAGGCCCACTGCGACACCTGGTTGGTCGAAAGGCTGGACCTCGTCACCCCGGGGACGGTGCGAGCCGAGGTCGCCGACCTTCGCCGCTTCGCCGAATACCGTTCCGTGCTGAGCTCCGACGCCTACCCCCTCGGCTTCAGCCCGTGGGGTGACAACACGGCCGCCCAGGTCGCCGGCTGGAGGCCTTCGGCCGAGAACGCCACGCCGGTCATCCCCGACGACGTGTTCGGCCCTGTGCTGGCCGGCGCGCTGTTCCTCGTCCAGGTCGCCGGCCCCGACGTCCTGGTCGCCCGTAACGAACTGCGCTCGCTCCGTGTGCCAGCCACCGCCGGATCGGCGATCGACGAGCGGCTCGTCGACTACATCGCCGGATTGCGACACCAGGGCCGCCAGGTGCCCGAGCTGCACCAGCGGAGCCTCGACGAACAGCGACACCGACGCGTCCTCGACACGGCCGACCCGTTGTACCGGGTCAACTTCCGCATCATCGAACGCCACATCGGCTCGGGCAACGGCGTCATCGCCAGCACGCCCCGGCGCCGGGACCTGGTTGCGAACGCGGTCGTCGAGCTCGGCCTGGGGCTCGGAGGGCTGGATACCGCCCCGTCCAAGGTGGCCGACCCTACGGATCACCTCAACGTCCGGCCCTGGCATCGCGAGTTCAGCCCTTTCGACATCGAGGAGCTCGCCAGCCTCGTCCTCACCGGCTGCTACATCGTCGTGGCTGCCCTGTCGGGTCTTCGCCATAGCGAACTGGCCGAGATGCGCCGTGGCTGCGTCCGGGCCGAGCAGCTGGCCAACGGCAAGGTCCGTCACCGCATCCATACCCAGGTGATCAAAGGACGTGACTTTGGCGGAGAGCCTGATCGCTGGACGGTCGTCGAGGAAGTCGCGCAGGCATTCGCTCTCGTTGAGGCGCTGGTCGACGACGAGCAGCCGTTCGCCCGGCGGTGTCGAGGTTTCAAGGGGCGCTATCGGACCTTCCTGCGGTGGGTGAACGGACCGGGAGCCCAGGGGTTCCTTGCCCCGATCCCCGAGGACTGGCACCTCAACTGCCGGCAGTTCCGCCGCACGCTGGCCCAGCTGCTCGGCTCCCGACCCCACGGCGTGGTGGCCGGCAAGATCCACCTCAAGCACGTCTCGGTGGCGACGTCGGAGGGCTACTACGGACGACCGGGCTCCTCGGCGGCGGCCTTCCTGGCCAAGGTTGACAAGGAGCGGGCCAAGGCCGCCGCCGACCTGACCCGACAGCTCTACGACGGCTGGAAGACGGGCCAGGCCATGACGGGCCCCGGGCGGATCGAGCTGGCCCGACTCTTCACCAAGGTGGGCGCCGAGATGGAGCGCTTCGAAGGATCCGTCGTCGACTCGGAGCGGCGCATCGACGAGCTGCTCCGGGCCCGTACGAGCACCTTGCACGTGGGGCCGCTCAACTACTGCTGGTTCGTCGACGCCGCACGGGCGCGCTGTCTCAGCCCCGCAAACCGAACCAATGCCAGTGCCCCGCTCATCGGCATGTGCGAGCCCACTCGGTGTGCCAACGCCACCACCCATCCAGGGCACGTGCCGGTGTGGATCGACACCGGGCGCAGGATCGACCGGCTCCTTGCCAACCCGAGGGTGCCCAACCAGGAGAAGGAGCGGCTGAGGTTGGAGCGCGACCGCGTGGGGGCAGTTGTGCGGGCCGTGAGCGAGCCCACCCCGCAATGACCGCCAAGGAGCGACGACAGCACAAGGAGCGCGAGATCCGAGCCGCTATGGAGCGCCTCCTCACCGGCCGGGCGATCCACACCGCTGGTGCCTGCAACGCGACCACGCTGGCCGCCGAGGCCGGCGTTTCCCGCCAGGACCTTTACCGCAGCTACCGCTCCCTGCTCGGGGAGTTCCGCAGCCACCTACGGCGGATCGAGGAGTCCGGGGCGCCCGCGGACAAGCGAGGGGCACAACTGGGACGGCTCGATGAGAAGCTGAGCCAGTCTGCTGCCCGGGCAGCTCGCTATCGGCTCGAGCGGGATGACGCCAGGAGCGAGCGCGACGCCAACGCGTCCGGAGTGGCCTTCCTCGAGGAACAGAACAGGCTCCTTCGACGGCAGCTAGACGTCGTCCAGTCCCTCTCATCGCTCCGCCGGCAGGAGAGCTGAAGAAACCCTCCGGCGCGCTTAGCGCTTGCGAGGGCCCCGCGGCTGCGACAGAGACCGGAAGCGACGCTCTGCCCCCCGCTGAGACCCTTACTCTGTTGCTCGGCCGCATGACATCAACCTCTGCCTCTCGCGGCGTGCGAATCGTCCAGTCGGCGCATGACCGGGAAGGCCGTCACTCCGTGCAGCACCACCGACAAGAGGATGACGAAGGCGGCGACCGCCCAGGAGGGCGGGAGCCGCCGGGAAGTCGCTCTGGCCGCTCGCTCACCCGGGGGCGACGCCATCCTGGCGAGAGAGACGAAGCCCGCCAGCGGGCGCAGCACGAGGATGATGAGAAGGCCGGCGATCTCGCCGGGAGGCACGCTACCGTGGGGCCCATGGATGGCCGGGCATGAAGCGGCGAGGGATCCTCTCCATCCTGCTCGTCGCCCTCGTAGCGGCCGTCATGGGCTGGCGGGAAGCCACCCCGGCGACCAAGACCGTCGACCGGGCCGTCAGCCTCTCCGGGACCCTCGCTACGGCCATCGACCCGGTCGTACGCACCAGGGCCGACGTCGTGACGGGAAGCTTCGCCGAACAACGGAGCGCCAAGGCCCAGGCGCGACTCGGGCTCTACGTCGTGGTCTCCCTGGCCGTGCTGATGGCGGTGGCCATCTTTTACCTGCATCAACTCGTGCCCGGTCGCCCGGCAGTTCTACGGCGCCGTCACCGCATCGGTCTTCGGGCCCCTCCTCTCCTCAAACTCTCGTCGTAGTCGAGATCGCGACCGCGCCGGTTCGGCCGGTCCAGTCGGAGGGAGATCGTGCGTGTCGAAGGCCTTTCGTTGGCGCGTGGTGCTCGTGGCTGCGGTCCTGGGCGGTGCAGTCGCGGTCGTCTTGACCCGGCCGGTGGTGCTGGGCCTCGACCTGCGGGGCGGCACACAGATCGTGCTGGAGGCCCAGGACACCCCCGACCAGAAGGTTGACAGCGACACGGCGTCGCGCACGCTGGAGGTACTGCGGCGGCGGGTGGACGCCCTGGGCGTGTCCGAGCCGACGCTGCAGCGCTCGGGTGACCGTCGGATTATCGTCGAGCTCCCGGGGGTGGCCGATCCGGAACAGGCCCTGAGCGTCATCGGCCGGACCGCGCAGTTGGCGTTCCACCCGGTGCTGGGGCTGGCCGACGGCTCGACGTCGACGACGGCAGTTCCCGACGGTGAGCCACAGGAGCTGGTGCTGAGCGACGCCGACGGCTCCCGGCTGCGCCTCGGGCCGCCTCGGGTGACGGGTGCGGGCGTGGGAACCGCCCGCGCCACCGTGGGGGGCTCCTTCGGCGGCCAGTGGGAGGTTCAGGTCGAGTTTCGCGGCGAGGGGTCCGGGCAATGGGAGGCGCTGACCGGCGAGGCGGCCTGCGCTCCCCCGGGCGACCCCACCCGCCGCATCGCCATCGTGTTGGACGAGGAGGTCGTTTCAAGTCCCGCCGTCTCCCCCCAGATCCAATGCGGAGCCGGGATCAGCGGGGGCGACACGGTCATCACCGGGCAGTTCACTCAGCGGGAGGCCAGGGACCTTGCCCTGCTGATCAGGGCGGGGGCGCTGCCGGTGCCGGTGACGGTGGTCGAGCAGCGGACGATCGGCCCCACCCTCGGAGACGCGGCCATCAGCGCCAGCGTGAAGGCGACGATCATCGGCGCCTCCCTGACCATTCTCTACATGCTCGTGTACTACCGGCTCCTGGGCGCGCTGGCCGCCCTGGCCCTCGGCGCCTACGGGCTCATCTCCTTCGCCGTCCTTGTCGCCATCCAGGCGACGCTCACCCTTCCCGGGATCGCCGGCTTCGTGCTGGCCATCGGCATGGCCGTCGACGCCAATGTCCTGGTCTTCGAGCGCTTGAAAGAGGAGCATGCCAGCGGACGGAGCCTGCGATCGTCGACGGCCGCCGGTTTCCGCAACGCCTGGAGCGCCATCGCCGACTCCAACGCCACCACCCTTCTGGCCGCGCTGATCCTGTTCTTCTTCGCCTCCGGCGCGGTTCGGGGGTTCGGCATCACGCTCAGCGTCGGCGTGGTGGTGTCGATGTTCAGCGCCCTGGTCGTCACCAGGGCGCTGGTGGAGGTGGTCGTCCGGCGTGAGGCCATGGGTCGCCGGCCTCGGCTGTTGGGCCTGGAGGTCGGTGGGCGATTCCGGCGGTGGCTGGCCGAGCGCGGTCCCGACCTGCTGGGGCGGGCGCGGCTGTGGTTCTCCATCTCCGCGGTCGTCGTGGCGCTGGCGGTGGCCGGCATCGCGGTCCGGGGCCTGGCCTATGGGTTGGAGTTCTCCGGCGGCCGCCTGGTCGAGTACTCGACCGAACGGCCCGTGGACCTCGACCGGCTCCGCTCCGAGCTGGCGAGCTCAGGATTGCCCCGGGCGGTGGTGCAGGAGTCCGGCGACGCCAACGTCGTGGTTCGTAGCGGCCGGCTTTCCGATGAGGAGCGGGGGCAGGTGAAGGATGCGGTGGAGCGCCTGGGCGGGCCGGCCACTCAGCAGCGCGAGGAGTTCGTGGGCCCCACCATCGGCGCCGAGCTCCGTCGCCAGGCCATCATCGCCCTAGCCCTCGCCCTCGGGGCCCAGCTGCTGTACCTGGCCGTACGCTTCCGCTGGACCTACGGCAGTGCCGCGGTCCTGACCATGTTCCACGACGTGGTGATCCTGCTAGGCGTCTTCGCCTGGCTGGGCAAGGAGCTGGACGGTGTCTTCCTCGCCGCGCTGCTGACGGTGATCGGCTACTCGATCAACGACTCCGTCGTCGTGTTCGACCGCATCCGCGAGCAGCGCCGGGCACGTGCCCGGGAGCCCCTCGTCACGGTGGCCAACGATGCCTGTCTGCAGACCATCCCCCGAACCGTGAACACCGGCCTGGGCGCGCTGTTCATCCTCGCCGCCCTCTATGTCCTGGGCGGTGAGACCCTCACCGACTTCGCCTTGGCCCTGCTTGTCGGCATCATCGTCGGGACGTACTCGTCGGTGTTCACCGCCGCCCCTCTGGCCGTGCTCTTCGAGGGGCGGAGGCCGGCGCCGGGGACCGCGGCCCCCGCTCGACCACTGCAGCCAGCCGCCAGTCGGCGCCAACCCCTGACGACGTCGGCCCCCGAGCGCGTCCAAACGGCCAAGGAGAACACCGTCGTCGGCGTCTCGGCCGCTGCCGTTCGCGGTCCGGCGGGACCGCCCCGCCCCCGGAAACGCAAGGGCAAGAAGGGAGGGAAGCGGCGATGAGCCTGTCCCCCTTCGCTACCGGGGACCCTGGCGTCTCCCCGGACCCGACTCTCACCGGCTGGCTACCGGGAGCTTCCGCTCGGCTATGTCATGTCCACTCCTTTGCGTTCATGCGTTCGAGCTGCTGGACGCACGTGGATTGAGGCTAAGACCTCGGGGGGCCCCGCGACTTCCCGGAGCTCACCCGGTTGTGCCGTGAGCAACTACCCTTTCGCCGTGGAACGCCTGACCTCGGTTCGAGCGTCTGCAGCGGTGGCTGCATTGTTGCTCGTCGCTGCCGTGGTCGTCATGGCTTTCGCGAATGACAACCCAGCGGCGTCAATGGTGTCCTCCGAGACGCCCGACGCCGCGTCGTTCACGCCCATCTCCGACGCCGACGAGCTCAAGGCAGCGGTGCGGTCACGTCCGGCGCAGCTCACGCAGCGCCACGACATCACGTCGAAGAGCCGTGTTGTCGCGCTGATCGTGGCGCTGTTGTTCGCCGCGCCCCTTCGTGCCACCTACATGCGAGCGGTGCCGCCGGCGAATCCGGCCTGCTACGGGCGATCCCGCTCGCTCAGGCTCCGCGCTCCCCCTGCCCTCCAACCTCGCCTGATCCATTGATCTGACGTCCCGCTGACGGGACCGAGTTGGAGGAGTTGGTCGTTGCTCAACCTTGGTTGGCGCACTCTCGTTGTTGGTCTCATAATCGCCGGCAGCGTCTTCGTCGCGCTCACGAAGCCGATCGCCTGGGTCTCGATCTGCGTGGTGGAACGCAGGTCCTCCTCGAGGCGCAGGACACCGACCGGGTGCAGGTCGACCATGGCGCTGTGACCGACTGGCAGGACGAATGGCGGTGGCGGCCCCGCATCGTCGGGGCCGCTGCAGCCACACCTTCTCGGACCGCCGCAACCCTCGATAATGACGTCGCCGTCGCCCAGGTCGCCGTGCTCGCTGGCCGCCGCGGCCCACTCGGGCGTGCGGCCTCGCTGCTCGACGACTGGCAAGGCCCGCCCACCATCAACCAGGCGGCTTCGCGTCGACTGGCAGCGGCAGGCGCACTGCTCGACATTCCCGGCGTGGACCGAACGGGCGGCCGGCACTCCGTGCTGCTCGCCGCGGCAGCCACCGCTGCCGCCGCCGTCGGGTTCCTGGCGACGTCACGGACCACGAGCACATCGACCGAAAGGACCGCACATGGACCTCCGCATCCGTGAACAGATTCTCCCAGGCATCGGTCACCGCTACGAGTTCCCACTCGACGGCGAGCGCACCTTGGTCGTCGTCCTCCGGCGCGACGGCGGCCGGCACCTCGCCGTCCGCCACAGCGCTGACGACGAGGCGATACCCCTGCTTGACCTCCGACACGACCAGGCGATGGCAGTCGCAGCCCTCCTCACCGGCGCCCGCTTCTCCATCGAGGACGACGAGCCGGGCAGCGTCCGCCCTGACGTGATGGTCGAAACGATCACCCTGTCCGAACGATCGCCGGCGGTCGGGCGTCGCGTCCGCGAGGTACCGCTGCCCGGGGACGCCGACGCCGCCATCCTCGCCATCATCCGAGACGACACACCGCAACTCGTCGAGGACGACGAAACCGAACCGTGCCGCCCCGGCGACCGACTCGTCGTCGCCGGGAGACGCGAGCGGCTCCCCGCCATCACCCAGGAGCTCGCGGGATGAGCAGGCCGACGCAAAGCGCGTCGCACCCCAACATCGAAGGATTTTTCCGGTGACGCACGCGACGACCACTCGGCCACCGCCCGCCGGTCCGGCAGGGCTCATCCGTCAGCTACGCGTCTGGCACCTCATCGTCCTCCCCGCCGCCGCCGGGCTGCACTACGCCGGCATGCGCCTGACCGAGCTTCCCGCCCGACCGAGTGAGCCACCTGCAGCCAGCACCGTCTGCACCCAGCCACCTATCCCTGCCACCTGATCCGGGTCCCACCCGATGCCGCTCGTCCTCTGTCCAGTTGCCACATCCGTTCAGCCCATCTCCCCTCAGCAGGAGGAGACGCGCTGATCGCGCTCCTCGCCCTCCACGCCGTCGTCGGCCTCAGCGTCATCGCCTTCGGCAGGCGCCTCCGCCGGCGCGCCCTGATCGTCGCCGCGGTTCCGTCAGTCGTCACCCTCGGCTGGCTGGGCCTCAACCTCAGCGTCCTACTCGACGGCGATGTGGTCACCGAATCGGCTGGCTGGGCTCCGTCGCTCGGACTGTCCGTGGACCTGCGCCTGGACGGGTTCTCGGCGCTCATGGTGCTGCTGATCGCCGGCGTCGGCGTCGCCGTGTTCGCCTACGGCATGCGCTACTTCAGCGCCTCGACGTTCGCCTTGCCCCGCCTGGCTGGCCTGTTGACCCTCTTCGCCGGGTCGATGCTCGGCGTCGTGCTTGCCGAGCACCTGCTCGTGCTCTACACGTGCTGGGAGCTGACTTCGATCACGTCGTACCTGCTGATCGGCAACCACCACACCTCGGCGAAGGCGCGAGCCGCGGCGTTGCACGCCCTGCTGGTCACCAGCGCCGGCGGACTCGCCATGCTCGGCGGCTTTATCGTGCTGGGCCACGCTGCTGGCACCTACCGGCTGGATGACATCCTCCACGCCGCCCCGTCCGGCACTGGCATCGAGGTCGCTCTCGTCCTCGTCCTCCTCGGCGTGGCCACCAAGTCGGCTCAGTACCCGTTCCACGGCTGGCTCCCCGGCGCCATGGCCGCCCCCACGCCGGTGAGCGCATACCTGCACTCCGCCACCATGGTGAAGGCGGGCATCTACCTACTGGCGCACCTGGCACCGGTGTTCGCCGTCGTTGGCTTCTGGCGGCCGCTCGTGCTCAGCGTCGGGTTGCTCACGATGCTCGGCGGCGGCATCCGCGCACTGCGCCAGACCGACCTCAAGCTCCTGCTGGCCTTCAGCACCGTCAGCCAGCTCGGCTTCATGACCGTCCTGTTCGGACTCGGCACGCCGAAGGCCGTGGCCGCTGGCTCGGTGCTGCTCCTCGCTCACGGCTTCTTCAAGGCGGCGCTGTTCATGGTGGTGGGGATCCTCGACCACCAGACCGGCACGCGCGACCTTGACGAGCTTCCGCCGCTCGACCAGCGGTGGCGGCCATTGCTCGTCGTCAGCGTCGTCAGCGCAGCGTCGATGGCTGGCGTGCCTGTCGTGTTTGGCTTCATCGCCAAGGAGGCGGCCTACGGCGCCGTCATCGACGCCGGCGTCGCCACCACCGTTGTGCTCGCGCTTCTCGTCGCCGGGTCAGTGCTCACGATGGCGTACAGCATCAGGTTCGTGTGGGGCGCGTTCTACGCACCGCAACGGCGACCCAAATCGTTCGGCGCCCCCGGCAGCCAGTGCCCGCCGCCATCGACGGCGTTCTTACTGCCGGCGGTGGCTCTGGCGGTGCCGACGGTCGTGTTCGGGCTCGTCCCTGGGCTGCTCGACGGCCTCGTCACCGCCGCCGGCCGTTCACTCCACACTGCCGCGGAGTCGGTGCACCTCGTCGTCTGGCACGGCATCAACGCGCCGCTCGTGCTTTCGGCGGTGGCGCTCGCCGGGGGCGCGGCCCTCTTCGGGGTGCACCGCACCGCTGACCGGGTGCTCGCCATCGGCGATCGGCTACCAGACAGCGGTGACGCCTACCTGGCAACGCTGCGCGCATCGAACACCACCGCGAATCGGATCACCGGGGTCGTTCAAAACGGATCGCTGCCTATCTACACCGCTGTCATCCTCGTGGCTGCTTCGGCGCTGCCCGTCTTCGCGATGGTGGGTGACCTCCCGTGGCAGGGATGGCCCGCGGGCGGCGAGCCGCTCGGGCACCTCGTGGTGTCCGCCGTGATCGTCGGATCGGCGCTCGCCGCAGCAATCCATCGGCGGCGGATCTCCGCCGTGCTGCTTCTCGGGGTGACGGGCTACGGGATGGCGGCGCTGTTCCTGCTCCGGGGCGCACCGGACCTCGCGCTCACACAGGTCGCGATCGAGACACTCTCGACGGTGATGTTCGTGCTGGTGCTGCGCCGGCTGCCGGACCGTTTCGAACGGCGACCGGTGGCGTCACTTCGGGTGCTGCGGGTCGCGATCGCGACGATCGTGGCCGCCGGTGTCTTCCTCTTCGCCCTCCTCGTTGGCAGCAACCGAGTCGAGGAGCGCGTGGCAGACGACATGGTGGCCCGTTCCTATCCCGACGGCCACGGCCGCAACGTCGTCAACGTGATCCTGGTCGACTTCCGCGCCCTGGACACCGCCGGCGAGATCACGGTGCTCGCTGCGGCCGCCATCGGTGCCGTCGCCCTCGCCCGCGCCGGCCGGCGACCGCCGGAGCTCGAACCGCAATCGAGCCTGACCCCGCCACCCCGGCCGGAGCATGAGAAGCGCCGATGACCCCCGCACCCAGCCCATGAAGCGGCTCGTCATCCTCGACCGCTCGGTGCGAGTGCTGTTCCACCCCGTGATGATCGCCTCGCTGTACTTGCTGTTCGCCGGTCACAACCAGCCCGGCGGCGGATTCGTCGGTGGCCTCGTCGCCGGCGCCGCCGTCGCCATGCAGTACGTCGCCGGCGGCATCGACGAGGTCCGCCGCGTATCGCGGTTCCGGCCGTGGACGATCCTCGGTAGCGGCCTCCTCCTCGCCTTCTGCACCGCAGCCGCGCCCCTTCTGCTCGGCAGAGGCGAGATCCTCGAGACCGCGCTGCTCGAATGGGAGGCGCCACTGCTCGGCACCGTCAAGACCACGTCGGCGCTGCCGTTCGACCTCGGCGTCTACCTCCTCGTCGTCGGACTCGTCCTCATGATCTTCGAAGCGTTCGGCGACGAACCGGCACCCGAGCAGGCGACAGTCCCGCCGACCGAGGTAAGCGGATGACAACGCTGCTCGCACTCACCGCCGCGCTGCTGTTCGGCATCGGCACCTACCTCGTGCTCCAGCACACCCTCAGCCGCATCCTCATCGGACTCGCGTTCCTCAGTCACGGCGCCAACGTGCTGCTCATGGGATCGGGCCGCCGTGGCCGCCCGCCTCTCATCGGTTCCGGTTCGCCGGACCTCTTCGCCGACCCGCTCGCCCAGGCGTTCGCGCTCACGGCGATCGTCATCACATTCGGCGTCAGTGGCCTCCTGCTGGCCCTGTCCTACCGCAGCTGGATCCTTACCGGACGAGACGAGGTCGAAGACGACGTGGCCGACCGCGCCATCGCCCGCGGCGGCCAACCGGACAAGGAGGTCGCCGACGAAGAAGCCTGGCACCACGACGCCACCATCGACCGCGACCGCACACCGCAAGACACACAACCGGCAGGCCCCGGATGACCGCCCTGGTACCCGTCCCGATCATCCTTCCGCTGCTCGGCGCCGCCGTGTCCATCCTGGTCGGCCGGTCACGGACCGCGCAGCGAGCGATCGGCATCACGATCCTGACGGCGGTCACGGTCGTGTCGATCGCTCTGCTGGTGGCCGTCGACCGCGACGGGCCCCTCGCCACCCAGGCCGGCGGCTGGGCGGCACCGCTGGGCATCACGCTCGTGGCCGATCGACTCACCACGATCATGCTCACCATCGGCTCGGTGATGCTGCTGAGCGTCCTGGTCTACGCCATCGGCCAGCCCGGCGCTGAACGCAACCACGTCGGGTTCCAGTCCGTGTACCTCATCCTCGCCGCCGGCGTCGCCGCCTCCTTCCTCACCGGCGACCTATTCAACCTGTTCGTCTCCTTCGAAGTGATGCTCACCGCCAGCTATGTGCTGCTCACCATCGGCGGCGGTCGCGAACAGGTGCGATCCGGCATGACCTACGTCGTTATCAGCCTCCTTGCCTCGGCCCTCTTCATCGCCGCACTCGCGCTCATCTACGCCGCGACGGGCACCGTGAACATGGCGGACCTCTCCGCCAAGATGAACGAGCTCCCCTCCGGGCTGCGCAGCGGCTTCGCCGTGCTCCTGGTCGTCGTCTTCGGCATCAAGGCCGGGTTGTTCCCCCTGTTCTTCTGGCTTCCCGACAGCTATCCCACCGCACCGTCGGCCGTCACCGCCGTCTTCGCCGGGCTGCTCACCAAGGTCGGCGTCTACGCCATCATCCGAACCCAGACCCTCTTCTTCGACGACACGACCCGCCCCGCCACCCTGCTGCTCGTCATCGCGGCAGCGACGATGCTGATCGGCGTTCTCGGTGCCATCGCGCAGGACGACGTGAAGCGCATCCTCAGCTTCCACATCGTCAGCCAGATCGGCTACATGGTCTTCGGGCTTGCCCTTTTCACCGTTGCCGGCGTGGCAGCGGCGATCTTCTACATCGTGCACCACATCATCGTGAAGACGACCCTGTTCCTCGCCGGAGGCCTGATCGAGCACGTGGGAGGATCCAGTCGCCTCAGCCGCCTCGGCGGGATGATCACCACGGCACCGGCCATCGCGGTGGTCTTCATCGTCCCCGCGCTCAGCCTGGCCGGCATCCCGCCGCTGTCGGGCTTCGTCACCAAGTTCGCGATCATCGACGCTGGCCTCGTCGCAGACGAATACATCCTCGTCGGCATCAGCCTGCTGGTGAGCCTCCTCACCCTCTTCTCGATGATGAAAATCTGGTCCGGAGTGTTCTGGAACCCGAAGACCGATCCGGTCGCTATCGAAGCCGGCGACACAGCACACAGCCGCCCCGTCCTCATGGTGGTTCCCACCGTCGTGCTGGTCATCCTGAGCCTGGCGGTCGCCGTGGCCGCAGGTCCGCTCGTCGAGCTCTCAGAACGAGCCGCCGGTGACCTCCTGGACCGCCGGGCATACCTCGAGGCGGTGCTGCCATGACCGAACAGCGCAGCGACACGCCGTCGACCCACACGCCCGATGTGGTGCGGCGCAGTCGCCGCACCGAGCTCCGTGACGACATCGGCGTCGGGGCCCTGCTGGTCGGGATCTGGATGCTGCTGTGGGGCAGGCCGAGCGTGGCCAACGTCATCAGCGGGGGGCTCGCCGCCGGGCTGCTCCTCGTGGCGTTCCCTATCGACCACGGCGTCATCGCCGTGCGTCACCGGCTGCACCCACTCGCGATGGCGCGCCTGGCCGGGTTCTTCTTCACGGACCTGCTGCGCTCCACCGTCGCTACCGCGCTCGACGTCCTGCGACCACGGTCACAGATACGCACCGGCATCGTCGCCTGTCCGCTCCGGGTGCACAACGACGGGCTTGTCACCTTCCTCGCGAACCTCATCGCCATCTCCCCGGGCACGATGCCGATCGAGGTCACGTACCGGCCACACGTCATCCACGTCCACTCGCTCCGCGGCGGCGAGCCCGAGGCGATCCGTGCCTTCGTCAGCCGCCTTGAGGAGCTTGCGGTGATGGCCCTCGGCGGGCCTGAAGCCGTCGGCGCCGTCACGCAACCCGCACCGTGGCCGCCTGCACCACCCGAGGATCTACCGACCGTGGAGCACCGACCGTGACGACCCTCGCCTTGGCGCTCCTCGGCCTCGCCGTCCTCTGCTTCGGCTACCGAACCGTCGCAGGGCCCAGCCTCAGCGACCGGATGACCGGCGTGAACGGAATGCTCACCTCCGGCATGGCTGCTGTCGTGGTCCACGCCGTGAGCACCAACAACGGCGCGTTCCTGCCGGTGCTGGTCGTCGTTGCGCTCGTCGGCTTCGTCGGCACCGGGATGATGGCGCGGTTCATCGAAGGCCACGGTCGATGATGGGGGAGATGCTCCTGGTCGTCGGCGCGGCGTTCATCCTGCTCGCGGCGATCGGCGTCCTCCGTTTCGATGACGTGCTCGTTCGCATGCAGATCCTCAGCAAGGCGTCGACATTCGGGCTGCTGTGTGTGCTCGCTGGCGGCGTCGCCAGCCTGAAGTCCGCCAACGATCTGACATCGCTCGTGCTGGCTGGTCTCCTTCACCTCGTCACCTCACCCGTAGGCAGCAACCTGCTCGCCCGGGCCACCTACTTCGCCCCCGGAGTCGACCACCGGATCGACACGGTGGACGAGTTGGCGGAGTTCTCCACCCACCGCTACGACCCCGCCCCGTGACCTCTCGGCCCCACGGCCTCCCCGGCCGGGAGTAGCCGTGTTCTCGTGGCTGCCGTCCTGGGCACGCTGGAGCTTCCCACTGGTGGTTGTGCTGGCGATTGCGGCGTTCGTCGTGTCGGCTCGATTCGAGGATGCGGAGGATGCCGTCACCGCGGCTCGACAGATCAACCCGTGTTGCTCCTAGCCGCGACACTGATGCAGCTCGCCAGCCTCGCCGCGCAGGTGGAGCTCATGCGCGTCCTGCTTCCCGCACCGCCCGATTATGCCCAAGACCATCGCGCCGGCCACCGTCGACCGGCTCATGCACCACGCCCATCTGTGCCAGACCTCAGGGGACAGCGTGCGCCTGGCCCAGGCGGTCTCCGGCAAGGGGGTGACGCCCCTGGCTTGATCACCCCGGGGAGATCTGGTGGCCACGGGTGGGGAACTCTCGTGGCCACTAGCGGGGAGATCTCACGGCCGCCCATGGGGAGAAGTCAGTGTCCCTTGACAGGAATCCCGGGCACTTGTTCACAGCTCCCGCTGAACTCCGCCGTTCCGTGCGCTTCTGCCGTGATTTATCGGTCTCCAGGGTGACCCATTTTTCTTTCCGTGACACGTCCGCGGGAACTGAGACGGAAGGAGGGGCGCGGCACCTAGCGAGGTGAAACAGGTGCCGAGGTGGACACGTCCTAGCTCGACATAAGGCTCCGCCCCCTCTCGCGATGACGATCACCTCGGCCCCCCGTCCGCACAGCCGGGCCAGAGCTCGGGCCACGTCGCCGGCCGCCGTGGGCCCGCTCATGGCCGCCGTCTCCTCCAGGATCTCGAAGGCGATCGGCGATGATCCCAGCACGGCCAGCATGTCGGCCCGTCCCGCACCCTCAGAGCCGGCGACGAGACCGACGCGTCGGGGCAAGGGCGGCACTTCAAGCCTGCGCTGGGCGCGGAGCTCGCCCGTGGCCCGCAGCTCGGCCACGAGTCTGTCGCGGGCCACCACGGCGGCGCCCAGGGCGATGCGGGGATCGACCCGTGTGGCCACCAGGCGCAGGGGGCCGTAGGCCCCGTTGGCCGCCAGGTGTCCGTAGAACGAGGCTTCGAGACCGTCAGCCAACTCGACGTCGACGCCGGCCAGGGTGGCGGAGATTGCGGCTGTCTCGGCGCCGAAGACACTCACTGGCAGCACCGCCTTCACCCGTTGGGCGTCGGAGTGGTACTCCACCAGCTCGAAGGAGCAGTAGCGGGGCTTGCGGCGCAGGCTCTGGACCACGCCGGTCACCCACACCTGGCGCAGCCCGGCCGAGCGCAGGGCCTCGTCGAGGGCGTCGTGGAGCTGGCTGACCGTCATCCCAACCGGCGCCGTGCCTGGCGGGGCGGATGTGGCGGGCGGCTGGGCGCCAGCGGGAGCCGTGGCCGATTCGGCGTTAGTCATGACCGTCTCAGCCCCAGGCGTCGGGGCGGGCTCTGGCCCACGCCACCGCCACCGCCACCGCCACCGCCACCGCCACCGCGGTGATCTCAAGCACGGGCGCTGCCGAGCCTGACCCGGGCCGACATGGCGTTCAACGCCGCCACGGCCGCCACCGGGATGCAGTCGGGCCTGCGGGCCGAAGCTCGAACGGGTCCATTGCCACCGACCCTCCGGCCGTGGCCGGGTGAGCCTGGCCCTGCTCATCACCACTGAGGAACGATGTGCGCTCAGGCGAAACCGCCGCCGGGGCAATCTCGTTGGCCGCTCCGGATGTCGCCACGCCGTCTTCCCAATCATCCTCGTCCCAGGCGTCTTCGTCGTGCCGCGCCGCCTGGAGATTGGGAAGAGCCGCGATCGGGAAAGCGAGCTCGCCGATGACCAGACGGTCGTAGGTGCCCCCGCCGGCCAGGAACTCCGTAACCGACTCCTGGAGGGGGAAGGAGCCCCAGAGGGCGTCGCAGTACCGGCAGGCGTTGGCCACGTAGCCACCGGGATGGGCGAAGCTCGAACGCATCCGGATCCGACCGATGTTGTAGCGCTCGGCCAGCGGGGTGTCGTTGACCAACGCTGCCAGCTCCCGGGGGACGGAGTCGAAGCTGATGAAGCCGCAGGGGTCGAGGCTGTAGCGGGGGGAGACGAGAAGACCGGTGAGCGCGGTTCCCCGGCCCATGCACCGGTAGCAGCGCTCGGCTTGGCCCAGGAGACGGGCAGGGATGGTCGGGCCCCCGATCCGAACCGGGGGCGGGAGCCAGCGGGCGAGTGGCGTGGCGTCCCGACCGGCGGGCACGTACCAGTTCCGTGCATCGGGATCCCAACGGGCACCGAGAGCCTTGGCCTCGTCCTTCTGGTTGATGGGAACCTCAAGCATCACGACGGTGTCAGCCATCGGGCCTCCTCGATTACCAACAGCAACCTCGACGAAACCGTCGAGCGGGGTTCGGTGTCGCCACCGAAGCTGGCGACAAAGGGGGGGGTCGGAGATGCGAATCTCGCCCGTTGGGCGAGACCGAGGCAGGAGCGCCAGCACCCCGAGGTCTCCTGCTCGGCCAGTGTGCCAGACGGCGGCGCCGAGCGGCGCGATACCGGGCGGGAGGCGCACATCGCGCCAACAGCGCCGGACCCTGCCGCCGTCGGGTCGCCCGGGAACACCAGACCATCATGACCGGGGGGTGCGACAGTTGGGCCGTCGTAGCGCTCGCGGAATCGGTTGTTGTCCCATGACGTGGCGGCCAAAACTGCGACGACTAGCTGGGCCGGTGCGGGCGTGGCGGCGAAGCTCAATAGCGCTTCCCTGACTCGCGATAAGCGAGGAATCGCGAGTCAGAGCGGTAGGCTCCCGAGAGCATGGCCAGGCCTTCGTTGCTACGCCCGTTCGAGGACCTCAGCGCGCGCCACGGCACCCTGGCCAGGATCTCGGCGGCCTTCGAGGACGGGGGGTTCGAGTCCCACCTGGGCCCCGATGGCCCTCCGGACACTCGTCGAGGTCCACCTTCGTCGCCATCAGCTCCGCCGTAGACAGGTCCGAGTCACCAGCCGCGGAGCCCTGCGAACCGACCGTCTAGCTCTTCTTCTTCGGGGTGCTCTTCGGGGGTGCGGGCTTGGCATCGCTGCGCTTCTTCCGCCAAGTCCCGTCCTGGTTGCGAGAACGGGGCTGGGTGCCTCCACCTTCGTCCGGAACGTGAGGGATCTTGCCGGCTCGTCGGTCAGCCATCTGATGCTCCTTTCACCGCACAAACATGCGTTCGAGAAGGCTACCAACTGAGTCTGGCGGCGCTGGCGATGCCGGGTTCGTCTCCTGAGCTCAGGTGGCCGGGCACGAGACACGGCCGTGACGATCGACGGATCGGAACATGGACATCCATCGGGCCATCCACGCCCCGGGGCGCGATCACCGGGCAGGTGGCGGGGGTCGGGCCGTACACGAGGATCTCTGCCGTCCCGGGCGTCTTTGGTCGATCCTGGAGTGCCGCAAGGTTGGTGGCCACGCCCTCGGGGCGGTCCTCGATGAACGTCGAGGGGGCCGGCCAGCTCCCCTTCCAGCGAACCTGGGACCCACTGCCGGCCCGTAGAATGTCTCACCCTGTCGGTACCGTCTTGGCAAATGACGAACTTTCGCGGTCCTGTGAGCGTGACCAGCCCCAGCGGGCGTCTGCCCGGCGAGTTCATCGGCGACTTCGAGTCCTCGACCGAGGGCAGCCGTCGGAGCTGGGGTGGCCACATCGAAAGCGACGACGAGGCCCAGCTGGACGCTCTGTACGAGCTGGGGACCCTTGGCGTCGAGCTGACGGGTGGCCGGACAGGAGAGGCGATCGTTACCCACTATGAGGTTGGAGCTGGAGCGGTTGAGGTGGTGGGCTCGGGGCCTCCGCCGTTCTAGCCGTATGCTCCGACCGCGCCGCCGCCGCCGACCCACACCGGGCGCCCCAGTCCTCCGCCGGCGCCATGACGTCGACCATCGGCGGGTGCTGCGGGACTTGGCCCGGCTCCGAAAGCGCGTGTTCTCACCCGAGCATGGCGACTTCGCCTCGGGTGTGCCGGTCATGGCCCAGCACGGTTTCCTGGGTGGTGGAGGCGACGGTGGACGGCCGTCTCGTCGGCTACTCCTGGGCGACCCCTGCCGCCGGCGCCCAGGGGCGGGTGTGCGTGATCGACGAGCTCGGCGTCATCGAGGAGCACCGGCGCGTCGGCGTCGCCACGGCGCTGTGCCGGGAGACGGCCTCCTGGATGGTCGAGCTCGGCTTCGACACGATCTGGATCGCCCCCTTCGGCGGGCAGGCCGCTGCCGGAGAGCCCCCCTGGTTCCTCGGGCTCGGCTTTCGTGAGCTCGCCGACGGGATGTTTGCCGTTGCGGCCAGGACGAGTCCTCGACGGCATGATGGCGCCCGGCGAGCCGCAGTAGGTCGATGCTGGCTGCGGCCGCCGGCAACCGACCTCCCAATCGTCCTGTGACGGGCCGGCTTTTCACACCCTCCGTCGCTGTTCATCGGAGCACTCCCCTGGGGTCAGTACCTGTCGGTTGGTGCCAGCCTCCTTGCCGCCATCCCAGCTTGCGGTTGCGGGGCCGTTGCCTCCGGCGGTCAGAGGCCGACCTGACCTGGGGCGTTCGCCGCCCTGAACGGCGCACATGCGGCGAGGTCGATGGTGTAGGTCACGTCGCCGACGCCGGCGGGCAGGCCCAGGGGGAAGGTGCTGCGGGTGAGGCGGGGGAAGCCGGCGCTGACGCGGTAGAGCTCCTCGGCGACGACCCGCCACGCCTGCTGGTACCGGCCGGCGTGTGCCGGGGTCCACCCTGCCTGCGCCAGCCGCTCCCGCAGGGTGAGCAGGGCGTCGGGATCCGCCCCCAGCCCGTCGACGATCCGTTGGATGAGCCCTGGGAGCGTGTTGGCAGCGAGGGGGTCGTGGACCACTTGGAGGCTGAAGAGCCACAGGTGGCCACTCTCGGGGTCGTCGAGCTGGTCGAGACTGGCGATGCGGTGCACGGCCGCCCCGTCGCTGTGGACACGCGTCCCCTTGGCCTCGACCGAGGCATCCGGGGTCACGAAGTCGTGACGGTTGCCGGTGGGCCCGACCCAGGCAGCGACACCCCCGGGCAGGCCGAGCCAGCGTTCGAGGAACCAGAGCTCGGCGAAGAGACCCAGTGCGGACTCGCCGTTGAGCCCGGCGTCATCGACCGCCCAGAACCAGCGCCAGGACCGAAGGGTCGCCGCCACCGCGGCCACGGCCTGGTGGGGTCGAGCCCCGACGGCCGCGTGAAGATCCACTGCGACTGCGGCGAAGGCCGGCAGCAGGGTGTTGTCGGTGCACGCGAGGTCGATGTAGGTGGCGGGGGCCGTGTCGCCGACCCTCAGCTGGTCGACACTGATGTCGAGGCCCCGCGTGGCACTCAGGCGTGGGACGTCGGCGTCGACGGGGATCTCGACCAGGAGGTGGCGCCGACCGTCGTGGTCGAGGGCGGCCAGCATCCGGGCGGCGCCCGGCAGCGGCCGGCCGTTGAGCCCCTGGGCCGCCGGCGGGGACACCGCGGCCCAGAGCCTGTCGAGCTCCTGAGCGGTCAAGGCGGGTCGCTGCGGCCAGCGGGACCGGCGACATACTCCACGGCGGCGGCGCTGTCGGAGCGCGGGAAGGACAGCGCGATGCCGACGACCGTCACGCCCTCGGTCTCGGGGTGGTCGTAGAGCGGTATCCGTTCGGGGTCGTCCGCGCGGTCGGGCCGGGACCACCGGCTGACGGGGTAGACGAGCAGGAGGCCCTCGGTCCGGGGACGGACGGCCCGCAGGGCGTCGCCGAGGCGGAGCCGGTCGTCCTCGTCGACGAGCCGTCGCGCCTCGAGGATCTGCTCGTCGCTCAGCCCGACCTCCTCGTCGCCGACGCGGAGGCGTCCGTTCCGGCGGGCCGGGCTGGTCAGGACGCCGATGGAGTTGCGGTCCTTGCCCAGCCTGGTGCGGCTGATGCACGCGAGCTGCTCGTGGCCCTCGACATCGAGGCGTTCACCACCCAGTCGCGTGTCGAACGACGGCAGGCTGCGTACGGCGACCCGCCAACGCACGAGCTCGCCGCTCGCCTCCACCTGCCGGGCGATGTAGCGGGCAGCGGTGTCGGCGTCGATCGACTCGGGGTCCTGGCTCGTGCGGTACTCGGACAGGAAGCCGGTGATCTCTGACCATGGGACGTCGGCCCAGCACGGCCGCGGGTCGCCCTCGGCGGTCACGTCCGGGGGGCCCAGACGGGCCAGGAGACGGCGGGTGGCGTCGAGGTTGGCCTGGAGCCAGTCGCGGTGCTGGTAGGCGGGGGTGAGCCGGAACCGGCTGGTCTGCAGCAGCCGGCCGGCGTAGCTCTGCATGACGGTCTGGGCGCTGCCGAGCTTGTTGCGGGCCGTGACCAGCATCGCCGGGTGGGTGCGGATACGTGGCCCGAGCAGGCGTGGGGTCAGGCCCTCACGCTCGTAGATGGCGATGTCGTCGCGGAGGTCCTCCTCGACGAGGGCGAGGTGCCGGAAGGCGGCGACGAGGTCCTCGGTGGTCCACAGCCGGGTCAGGTCGAGGTAGGGGGCCCGGTACCCGAACCACCGGCCCATCTGCAGCAGGGTGTCGTAGGCGGCGGAGTCGCGCAGGTAGTACGAGACGAGGAGATCCTCGAGTGTGAGGCCCCGCGACAGCCGGTTCCCGCCTATGAGCACGACCTTGAGCGTGGGGTTCTGCTCATAGGCCAGCACCTGGTCGCGGTTGTCCCGGTGGCTGTTGAGGACGACGGCGCTGACGCCGTCCCAGTCCTGGAAGAGGGCGTCCAGGTGGGGCACCAGGGCGGCGAAGGGGCGGTCGTTCCCGGCGTCGAGGGCGACGACGACCGGGCGGAACCGCGTCTCCCACCGCTGCTCCAGGACCGGCTCGATGCTGTCCCGGTCGTACTTCCACGCCTGACGGAGGCGGCGGATCTCGGCGCGCACGAGCTCACCGACCTGGTTCTGGATGTGGACGCGGTGGCTCGTGTGGACGAGCATGGTGGACAGGCCGTCACCGAGACGCTCCACCTTGGCCGCGGTGGCCAGGATCCAGTCGGCGATGGCGTCACGCAGCGAGTCCGGCATCACCGCCTCGAAGTCACTGGCCCGCCCGGTGCCGGGTACGAGGGCGCCGACGTCGCCTCCTGGGATCAGGTTGATGAGCTGGGTGAGTCCCGGGACAGGGGCCGGCTCCCACTCGAGCGCCCGCCGCCCGAAGATGCGCTCCGCTCCGACATAGGCGTTCGGGCGGGGCAGGGAGATGATGAAGTCGCGTGGGTACAGCCCCTCGCCGGCGTCGCGGTCCATGGCGGCGGGGTCGGTAAGGACGTTGGCGAACGGTGTGGCGGTGTAGCCGACGTAGGAGACCCGCTGGGAGGTTCCGAGGAGTTGGCGGATGAGCCGGTTGATGGTCGAGGGGTCGAGCTCGTCCTCGGGTGGCACGGCGCCGACGTCGTCGTCGGTGAGGTCGACAGCCTCGAGCGGGGGTCGGTCACCACCGGTGTTGATGGAGGCCTGGTCGGCCTCGTCATCGATGACGAGCACCGGCAGCCAGTCGGGGACGCGCCCGGCCATCCAGCTCACCAGGCGGGTGAGCACGGTGGCGTTCTTCTTGACGACGGCGATGACCCTCTCGTTGCCTTGGAGCACGTTGGCGTCGAAGGTCCCGGGCCGGAAGTCGCCGTTGAGGTCGGGGGTGGTCAGGCTGATCCACCGCTCCCCCACCACGGGCAGGCCCACCCCGGCGGGGTCTGGGGCGAGGCCGAGCTCCTGTGCCAGCCGTCGCTGGGTCTGGCGCCGGAGCTCGTTGTGGATCCCGGACAGGACGATGACGAGCTTGTAGCCGGCGTCGGCCGCCTTGGCGGTCAGGGCCGAGAAGTTCGCCGTCTTCCCGGACTGGACGTAGCCGAGGACGAGCCCGCGCACCTGGAAGGCGTCCGGGCCCTCGGGCCGCGGGTCCTCGATGTGTGCCAGCACCCTGTCGCTGGAGTCGTCGACGGACTCGACCTCGGCCTCACTGCGTCCCTTGACGTCCAGCAGCCAGGCCCTGAGCCGGCGCCAGTGGTAGTGCTCCGCCGGCCGCCACTCGTCGAACCACGGCCGCGGGCCACCGGAGTCCGACAGCGCCACGGCCCGGCGGATCGGGACATCGCGCTCGGCCTGCCAGCGCTCGCGCACTGCCTCCCGGACGGCCGCTGGGATGTGTGAGAGGCCCTCGTCGAGGCTCTCGCCGACGTCAAGATGGACCCGCAGCACCCGGAGGTGGCTCTCGACCGGGTCAGTCCCAGCCGAGGTCACGGGCGGCGCCCGGGTCGACGCTGCGCAGCTTCCGGATGACACGGGAGAGGGCCTCGTGCTCCCCTGCCGCCAGCGCCGCAGCCTCCACCGCCCGCCCGAGCTGCTGGCCAGCTCGTGGTGCCTCTGAGGCCCCAGTGACCGGGCCCCCCTGCTGGTCCGGGCGGGAGGAATCGGACGACCGGTCCCGGCCCGGGCCAGGACCCGGCGGGGGTGTCGACCGTCCCGGTGGTGGCGGTCTGCGCTGGCCTTGGCGGTAGACGGCCTGGGCCCGACGCACAAGGTTCTCGACCGGGTTCTTGAGCTTGTCCCGCAGGTCGCCGGGGAGGTTGACCCGCATCTTGGCGATGTTGATCTCGAAGGCGGGGTCGAGGTCGGGGAAGAACTCCACGGCCGCCCGGGCCAGCTTGGTGTGCTCGTCGGCCGCCCTCAGCCTGTTCCAGCCGCCTGACTGGATGAGCCGGTTCGCCCGGTAGATGTACAGACCCTGCTGCTGGTTCCACTTCGCCGGCCCGGCCATCCGCTCGAATGCCCTGGGGCTGGAGAATGCGTCCCGGGGCGGGAGCACCCAGGGCTCGAGGCGCACCAGGCCGGAGCACGCCGGGGTGACGACGTCGAGCTCGATGGCGGGGAGCGACTCGGTTGCCGGCTCGTCGCGTGCGAAGGGATCCCACGGCTCGACCTTTGTCCCGTTTACGGTGATGGTCAAACGAGGACGTCGGCGGACGTCGCCGGCAAGGAACCGGTGGAACACCATGCCGAGGTGGAGATCCAGCCGCTCGGCCAAGTCGTAGAGGCCGGTCCTGGCCCGTTCCCCCCATGGGACCTTGTACTCAAGGACGCGGTCGAGGCGGCTCAGGAGCACCACAGTCCCGGGGCCGTCAGTAAGGGGCTCCACCAGCTCCGAACGCCGGTCGCCGGCGCCGAGGACCTCGATCTCCCAGGTGTCGGAGGCCTCGACACGATCGAGGTCGAACCGCCGGCACTCGATGCGCCGCCGTGCCGGGTCCGTGCGGCTGGCCACGCTCAGCTGTCGGCACTGGGACAGGGAGGCCGTCTTGAGACCGAGCCCGAACTTGCCGAGGTCGTCGATGCCGTAGCCCCGCTGTGAGCCGTAGCGCATAGCCTCGGTGATCGCCCCACCCCCCATGCCCTCCCCGTTGTCGGCGACGCGGACCCAGGAGTCGGGGCCGTCGAAGCGGACGACGATGTTCACCTCGGTGGCGTTGGCGGTGATGCTGTTGTCGATGAGGTCGGCGATGGCGTGCACGAAGTCGTAGCCGACGTCGCGCAGACTGGTGACGAGCCGACGGGCGGAGGGGATGACCGTGACGGTCTGGACGTGCTGGCGGGTCATGGCAGACGTCGGGCAGCCGGATGAGCGGACCTGAGGCGTCGAGCCCGCAGGTGCGGGCCTTCATGCAGCGCATGCCGCGACGCAACACGGGACCCGAGGTTTTGCTGCGTCGTGCCCTGCACCGCGAGGGGGTGCGGTTCCGGCTGCATCGGGCCGACCTGCCTGGGCGGCCGGACATTGTGCTGGTCAGTCTCCGTCTGGCCGTCTTCGTCGATGGGTGCTTCTGGCACGGCTGCCCTATGCACGCCGTGGCCCCGCGGGCGAATGCCGCGTTCTGGGCGGCGAAGCTCGCAGCCAACCGGGCCCGGGACGCCCGCAAGGACGCGCAGCTCGTCGAGGCCGGCTGGGAGGTCCTTCATGTGTGGGAGCACGAGGATCTCGGCGAAGTCGCCCGGGGGCTGGCGAGGCGCTGGCATGACCGGGCCCGTTGAGCGGTCCACGCCTTTCACCTCACCCCGCCTGCCAGCGCGCTTGCCGACTCGCAGGCCGGCGCCACAGGACATGAACTGCAGTCGGGCTGGGGCCCGCACACGGTGGCGCCGAGGTGCGCGAGCGCGGCATTTACACGGGGGACGTCCGGCCCCGTGCCGACCAGCAGCGCGAGGGCGACCTTGCCGTCGGAGAGGGACCGCCGTCGGTCAACGGTGGTCCCGTCGAGTCGGGCGGCGACCCGCAGGGTCGCGGTGCTGGCGATGACGCCGTCGACCTGCAGACCGACGTGGTCCAACCAGCACAGGCCGGCGGGACCGAGGCCCGCCGCCGCCGCCGCGCTGTCCCAGTCGCCGGCTCGGGCTGCGGGGGCCGCCGCCGCCAAGCGGGCCAGGGCATCCGCAGCACGGTCTCCGGGTGGGACCTGCTGGGCCAGGCTCCGGACCCTCCCCGGGGTCACTGAGGCCGGCGTGGGAAGTGTCAGTAGGACCGTGTCGGCGTTCAGGCGCGCCCGTCCCATGGTGGCCACGACGAGAGCCGCCCATGGGATCCCCGGCTCACAGCTTGCTGGCAGCGCAGACCCGGCCCAGGTGAGCATCCGGCGGCGCAGGTCGCGGCGCCGGGCGCTGCGGGTGGCACTGTCCACATGGGGCCGGTTGAGGGCCTCAATGAGCTGGGCGGCGATCGTCCTGGCCAGCTGGGGGGGGACGGCGTTGCCGATCTGGTGGAAGGCGTGGCTGCGGGTACCTGCGAACCGGAACCGGTCGGGGAAGGTCTGCAGGCGGGCCGCCTCCCGCACCGTGAGCGTGCGGTGCTCACCCGGGTGGATGTACCAGTAGCCGTCCTTGGCGATGTGCGCGGTGATCGACCGGCTGAGCTCGTCCCACTCAAGCCGGTTGTACTTGTCGTCGAAGATGTCGGACCGGTAGCGCCGGAGACGTTCCGGGAGCTCCGGGTAGCGCACGCCGTCGGCCATCAGCTCGAATGCCTCACGGTCGTCGTCGCGGACCTGCCTTGTCACATGGTCGTGGATCACATCCGCCGGTGTCGCCCCGCCGCGGGCCTCGTGTTGGAACGCCGTGTCCGGGGCGCCGTAGGGCAGCTCCAGTGCGCCGCTGGAGACCCCCAGGGCCGGGAGGTCGCCGATGGCGTCACGCACGGTCACCCTCGCCCGCTCGGCCGGCCACTCGAACGTCCCGGCGTCACGCAGTCCGACCAGGATCATGCGCTCGCGGTGCTGGGGGATCCCCAGGAGCCGGGCCTCGACGAGGGCGAGGTCGGTGTCGTAGCCGGCCCGCTCGAGACGGTCCACGATGTGGCGGACAGTGGCCGAGTCGTCGCCCAGCGCCATGTCGGGGACGTTCTCCATCAGTACCGCCCTCGGGCGTACCGCCTCGACGACCTGGACGAACACCTGCCAGAGGTCGCGCCGGCCGTCGACGGCGTCACGGCTGCCCTCGTCGACCAGGCTGCGGATCTTCGACCGGGCCGCCCGGCTGAACGGCTGGCACGGCGGCCCGCCGGCCACGAGCTCGATCGGCAGGCCGTCGAGCAGGGCGATGAGGTCATCGACCCGGGACGGCTCGGACAGGTCGAGCTGTAGCGCCGCCCCGGGGAAGTTGTGGCGGTGGGTCTCCAGCGCCCAGGGGTCCGAGTCGACGCTGAGCGCCACCACGAAGCCCTCCGCCTCCAGCCCGTGGCTCAGCCCGCCGGCGCCACAGAAGAGGTCGACGGCCAGCGGCCGCTCCTGCTCGAGCGCCCAGGTGCGCCAGGCTGTCGTGGGGGCGCCAGCATGGCGGTCAAGGCGCAGCGGCGGGCTGCGGCGCAGGGTGACGCCGTAGGAGCGGGGCGTCACGAACTCGACCGTCCTGCGCGGAGCCAGGCGATCAGGTCAGTGCGTTCGAACCGCCAGGACCTGCCAACCTTCCGGCCAGGGACCGCCCCCTCGCGCGCGAGCCGGAGCAGCGTCTTGGTGCTGACCTGCAGAAGGTCCGCCGCACCCGCAGCATCAAGAACCTGTTCGTCGCCCATTGTCCCTCAACTTCCCGCAACCGGACCCTAGCGGACCCAACAGGTCGTGGTCGGTGACCGACTGTTGGGGCAGTCTCGGCGAGACCTCACGAGGGCGGCAGGCTGTCGGTTCGCAGTTCGTTGACCGGCACCGGCCGCCCGGTTGACGGGTGCGCCTCAACTCCGGGGCACCGACGATGACGGCGTCAGCCTCCAGCGCCAGCATCGTAGGCGCTGGGGAATGGGCCTCCGGAGTGGCCTCCCGAATGCCTTACCCAGGAAGCTCCGGGACGAGCCGATGTCGTCCAGCTGGCGGCCGTAGTCGGCGCCCACATGGTGCACGAGTGAGGCGCGCCACGCGTAGTACTGCTCCTGCCAGACGTTTGGACCTGTCCTCGGGCCGGAAACGGCCCGCAACCCGATATCGGTGTCCCTGGGATCTCCGATGCGAGTCTGGCGGAGCCGCCCGTCGACAACCTGGAGCTGGGAGCGGGGAGCGTAGGCGGTGTAGCGGTCGGGGGCGTTGGGGCTAGGGGCGAGCACGGCGACGCTGCGCACGAGCTGGGCCACGTCGGTGGGCTTGAGCACCGTCTACCACCTTAGCGAACATCTGTTCGGTTTGACCACTTCTACACACGTCATGCCAGTCGCCGACCCCTCAGGCCGCGGAGCCAGCCGTCCCGACCCAAGGTCCGTATCGCCTCGTCCAAGGTTCAACCCCGACGACGGTCATGGGGCCGGCGTGGTGTCCGGCGAGTCTCGGCTTGGGCCTGTTCGCCTGCCTCGCGCTGAGCGGCGGCGAGCTCAGGATGGAGCGCACGCCTGGCTATCGGACAGCGCTATTCCAGTCGCGGCGAAACCTCTTCTCCCGCTGCCCGCATCTGCGGTCGACCTTGTGCCGGTCAAGGAGGCGTCGGCTCAGAGCTGTACCTCAGGAGGACCAGGATTGCCGAACACGCATGCGGCTGGTGGTCCCGACAACAATGCGGCTTGTAGTCGCGATATTGCACCGAACACACCAGTCGAAACTCCGTTATTCCGTCGCCTTCGGTAAATCTCCGAAGGGCAGCGTTGGGTCCTCATTCGCGCCGCTGTCCCACCCGGAGGACGCTCAAGTAGCGGCGTGATGCGCGATCGCCCATCTGGGTCCGAATCCGCTCAGCGATCGCGTCCAGTAGCGGCTCACGGACATCAGGGTCCAGGGCGCGATAGGGGGACTGGCAGCGGAGGAGGTCGGCGAACCCATGGCCGTCGAACCACTGCACCATCGGGTACCAGCGCACCGTCGTTGGGCCGAACAGGTGACCGGGGTCGGCGACGAGGCCCCAACCCTCATCCGTTCGCCGCACCTCGTCCTCGAAGGGCGGATCGCCCCAGTCGGGATTGCCGGGCGAGAACCGCTCGTGGAGATCGGCAGTCTCGGCGTACACCTCCGGCTCGGACGGTCTGCGGACGACGATGTTGCCGAGCAGTGCCATCCACCCGCCGGGACGGAGCAGGTCGTGTGCTCGACGCCAACCGACTTCGGGGTCAACCCAGTACCAAGAAGCGGCGGCCACGATGAGATCGAAGCGCCTGCCGCGGTCGTCCCACTCCTCGAACGTCGATGTTTCGACGTTGACGTTCGAGTAGAGCGCGAGCACCTTGCGAGCCAATGCGGCCATGCCCTCGCCGGGCTCCACGGCGGTGACCGACCACCCGAGCGCGGCCATGGAGCCCGTTGCTTGGCCGGTCCCGCAGCCGACCTCGAGCACCAACGACCGGTCACCAGCGCCGGTGATGGCGACGAGATCCTCGAACAGCTCGTCGGGGTAGGAGGGTCGCACGCGGTCATACAGGTCGGACACCTCGTCGAACAGGTGGCCCCGACGACGTCGATCCGCATCCGTCACGTCCTCGATCCTGCCGCGCGGTGGCAGCGGGCACCTGTTCTCAGTCCGATGGTCGCTCCCCGAAACCGGCGCCGCGTGAGGTGATCGCCGGACCTCTGGGACGCTTATCGGCAGCTGTCCGATCGGTCATCGACATGCTGAGCTTGGTCCCCACGGTCCTGCTCGGGGTTTGCACGCCCGACGAGCTCGGGCGCTGGCCGGAGCTCGGTGGGTCCTTCTCGACTGCGACGACAACGAGCTGCCGGAGGCTCGCCGGCCGCCCGCAGGAGGAGGTGGAGAGCGCGCTGGCCGATGCACGTGAGCACCGGCGACTCCACCTGCCCGTTGTAGACACCTCCGGTCGGCCCGTGGACGAGGTCGCCAGCGAGCTGGCGGCGCTTGCGGTTCGCGGACGATGACCTCGGTGCGATGTGACCCCCCACGCTGATCGAATTCGCATTCGTGTGTCCGAATATGGGCTCACACCAGTCGGTCGGTCGACCGTACGCCCCAGTCGATCGTTGCCAGCCGAACGTGGCGCGATCGCTCACCCGGAGGAGCTGTGGAGGCGTTCGGTGGCTCCTCCCAAGCGGCCCGTACGATTCGCTGTCGTGAAGTCCACAGGTGACGACTGGCGTGACGCCAGCATCGTGTTCGGCCTCTCGGCAGGACCAACTTCGGCCACGGGGGCGAGCGACAGCTCCAACCTACGTCAGGACGTGAAGAACGCGCTGGCCGGCGGAATACCGGCAGCAAGAGCGGCGAGCACGCCGTCCGCCCGGTCCCGAAGTTCGGTCAGGACCATCTCGACGGTCTTGCCCGTAGCCTCGGCCTCAAGAGCACGTCGAAGGACGACCCGGGAGAGAGTCTGGGCGAACTCGGTCGTAGTGGAGGCGACAGCGATGGACAGGGGTCCGCCGTGGGCGATGGCGTTCCGGCATCGTTCGAGTCGACTAAGCAGGACGGCGAATCGCGCCTTGTGGAAGTCGATCCTTGCGAGCGCGTCCGACCCGGATGCGAAATTGGCCGAGGCTCGTCGCACCTGTCGACCGACCGACGATGCCGGCGGGTAGACGGCGTCGAGGGTGGCCAGGGCCTCGATGGCCTGATCCATCTCCGTCATGGTCCGTGCGTCGCTCCGAATGATGATCCGAGCCGCAAGGTCACTCAGCTTCGCTTGATCCCCTTCGGGAGCGAGGCCACCGATCGTCCAGGGGTGGAGAGCCTCGTGCGTTGCGTAGTACGCCTCGTGCACCAGCTCCTGTCGGGCCCACCACGAAAGCAGGAACTTCGTGGCCGTCGTCTGCCAACTCGGCGCGTTGGGGAGCCAGCTCGACACCAGTTCTATGACGCGCACCCCCATCACGAGGTCCACCAACGGCTCCCGCCGTTCCAAGGAGTCGCTGAACCACGAGACGGCATCGAGTACCTGCTCCAACCGGGAACCCGGGACGGCGGGCAATGCGCCCGTCAGGTAGGCGGGCAAGCTCTGAAGGTCAACCCCTGTCTGGTCCCTCCATGCCGAGTAGAAGCCGGCTCCGGCTTTCCCGCCGAAGCTCGAGGAGCCGCAAAGCCGGCCGTCGATCGCGTGTAGGTAGCCCTTCATGAGGGTCCAACGCTGGGAAAGGTCAGTCTGCTGCACCACGGCGACCAGGGATGAGGCGACGGTCCTAGCTGTGTCCACGGCGGTCGTGGCGAACCGCTCGCCCAGATCTACCCGAGCCAACACCACATTTTCGCCGTCTGGCAGTGGGCGCGTTCCTATGTCTGATTCCGAAATCAATTCCGGCGGCAGTGAGGCGTAGTTCGGGCCCTCTGGATTCGCCCAAACTGCCCGAACCCACCCGCCGTCGAAGAAGCGCACCGCGCCGACATCGAACTGGATCCTGTCCAGAGAGGCATTCTCGAACGCGATCCAGACCACTTGGTGGCCGCCCGTTGCTGAGACCTCCAGCACGCGGCGGCAAAGGTCCACGCGCTCAGCCTCGGTCAGGCGAGCGTCATCCGCCGGCAGCGGCCAAGGGTCGATGCCGGCCTTCTCGCCGAGGCGCATCTGGACGAAGGCGACCTCCCGGGCGCTGTCGTCGAGGATGGCTCGGACCGACGAGGCGAATCCGCTGAAGTCGTGCCCGCTGACCGCAACCACCTCCTGGAGCGCCCGGTCTCGCCACGCGACCTCGTCGGCATCCACGGATGGGTCGCCCGCGACCTGGACGAGGTCGTCCCACGCCGCTGTCCTGGCTTCGGGCTCATGGAGGCGCGCAAGGAGGGCCTCAAGCGCGGTCCTCGCAGCGACGCGGTGGGCGTTGGCTCGGGACTGCGTGATCGGCGCCATGGACGAGAGGATCTGGTTGGCTCGGACGAGGTCTGTGCCGAGGAAGGCCCGAACAGATGGGCCGAGCAGCGAAAGCGTCGCCAAAGCGTCCCTGACAGCCGACTCCCACGGCCAGCGGTGTTTCGGAATGAACGGACGGGTGTCGTTGACCCACGCCAGCGCCTCTTGGAGCGCAGCTATCGGCGTGAGTTCGACGCGCTCTGGCCGCACCCGCTCAGCGTCGAGGAACTCCGATAGGGCTCTACACGTCGAGAACTCGATCACTGCTGTGACACGCTGCGTAGTGCGAGGCCATTCCGGCGCATGGACGACAATTCGTTGGCACGAATCGCCAGGTCCAAGATGGGCACGTCGGTGGGGCGCTTCTTCGCCTGCGCCTGCCGGATCTTCCGTTCCAGGTCGGGCCACAGTGCCTCCGCCACCCTCGGCTTCGACAGGCCGCAGCCCTGCCAGCCTCGCCAGGCGCGAGCCAGATCGGGGCTATGGCCGGACCGCTGAAGGGCGACTCTGCGAACCAGCTCCACGTAGGGCCAAGGACATCGACTGCGGGCCGCAGACCGTAGGGCCGAAGCAAGCTGCCTGTCAGTGAAGTGCTCGAACTCGAACGGAAACCGCGGCCAGGTCCGAATCTCGACCAGTTCGGCCGAAGGGTCGAGCAGGTCGGCCTTAAACCTCTTCGGCACTGCATCGGTGATCAACTCGACGAGACGAGCCCGGAGCCGCTCCCGCTGCCGTGCGGTGCCGTATTTGCCCTCGGGGTCCACGGCGATCAGGACGCGAGCAATTGGTCGGTCCACCATGAGGAACGGCCCCGAAGCACCCCCGAGCTGCTTGCCAGTCTGGGGCATGGCGTGGGTCGCCAGGAGGGAGGGGTCGGTGTTCGTGCCGTGGAGATCGACCAGAACCATGCGGTCGGGCCCATGGTCGATCCCGAGGAGGTCTAGCACTCTTGGAACCAGCGTCATTTCCGTCTTGCCCTCCAGGGCGAGCACGAGCGAAGGGAACGGCGAGATGCCGGCCTTCGATAGCGCCGCGTCGAGAGAGCTGTCGCGGTCTGTGATCCGTTGGTGACGGAGGGGGACCTGGGCAAGCGAGGGCTCCTCGAATGCTGGGGCGGCACCGGCTGTCACGAGATCGTCCGTCCACATGGAGAGCATCTCGGCGGCCACGCGCTCATCGATCGAACGACGACCATCGCCAGTCAGGGCACCCCAGACGGAGCAGTCGCAACGACGGACGATGTCGTAGAGCGGCCCGAAGGGGTCACGCCACCCAGCGGTCAACGAGAGCGCCTCGGCTTGGGATCGAGCTTCCTGGGCCGTAGTGCCCAACCACGTGATCGTCGCCACCGGGTCGAACTCGGCATCGTGGGCAAGCCACGCATCGAAGTCGTGACTGACGATGCGCGTGATCCGCGGCAGGTACTTGGCTTCGAGTGCGGTCAGCGCGACCGCCAGACCGCGCCATGCCTTGGCTACCTCAGAGTCTCTGCCGGTCAACCGGTCCAGGTTGAACCGGGCCCCAGCGTCATACCGCATCTTGGGAAGTAGCCGCTCGACAAGGTGCAATCCGAGGAGCTGATGAGAGGACCAGAGGAAGCCGCTGGCAGCAGAAGGCCAGCGCGTCCTGTGATGCTTCGTCGGCCATGGCCGGTACGGCTCGGTCGCCGGGTCCGCCGCTCGGCCATCGGCGGCAGCAGCGAACAGCTCCGCGGCGTTCGTGGTGTGTACAACGTCCGCCGTCCTGCATCCCGTCAGGTCGACTGGCTCGGGGTCCCGCCCGGGGAACAGGCCGACCCGGAACAGCGGCACCAGCGCGCCCGCACGATGAAGCGCTTCGAGCTGGCCGTCGACGAGCCTCACTCCCCGCACGTCGCTCTGCTTCATGAATTGTCCGGCGTTGAGCAGAGCTGCCTGCGAGAAGGGATAAGGCAGCTGCAACAGCTTGAGGGTCGACATGGAGGCGCATCGCTCGCCCAGGGTCGGTTTCATCGGATCCAGTAGGGGCATACGGGCGCTCTGGCTCCCCCGCCTTCGAGGGCTCTTCTCGGTCACCGTCCGTCACACACTTGTCATCCCTGCCCTGTGTTGTCAGGGGCAAGTATGCGTCCTAGTTATGACAAGAGTCGATCGATTTACGAACGCACGTTTGGTTAACCCGATTGAGCCTCCATCTCCGGATGCCACCCGAGCGGCCGGGACGGCCCTCCGCCGGGGCCTGCGGCATCCCGCTGCCCCCCAGACTCAGGCGTTCCTAGGAATGCCCTCCAGCGCGGGATCAGGCATCCGAGGGGTCGTAGGGAGCGGCCGCTGCAACCGATCGGCGTCGATGACCTCCTCGGTGGTCGACACCCTGGCCGGGAAGGCCTGCCTCACCGCCGTCTCGGTCAAGTCGAAGTTTTCGGCCACCTGCCCGATCGAGCGGTCGCCGCGGCTGCAGGCCTCGACGATCTCCACCCTTGAACTCCGGTGTGAACGAACGACGGCGCCGAGGCCTCTTCTTTGCCACGGTTTCCATGATGGGCATCCTTTCCGGCGCTTCGCGCCTGATGGTGGATGTCCGTCGAAACCGGGTCAGGCCCACCGGTCTTGGAGCCGAGGTCCCGTGAGCGGTCTGTCGGCCCCGACCCTGGTCCTGCAAAAGCTGTCTAGCCCAGCCGGGGCGCTTCGACGAAGTGGATCCCACGGTGGTCAAAGTCACCGTGGAAGGTCAGCGAACGCGACAGCGGCGGCATGTTGGCGGGGTCGTAGGTGCCATCTCGGAACGTGAGGCAGGGGCTTGGTAGCCATACCGGGTCACGGGACGAAACCCTCGGCATCGCGGTGAAGGCGACGGGCTGAGGGGTAGGCCGCGGCCACATCCTCACCGCTGCCCCCTCCTCCTCAAGAGGATGGGCGATGGGCCACCCGGGGTGATACACGAGCGTGATCCAGGTCCCGACCAGGCCCGCCTCGAATGAGCGGAATGCGGTCTCACGGCCGTCGGCGACAACAGTCGGCAGGAAATCTGCCGGGGTTCTGGGTCATCGCTCTGTGCTGGTCGGAACTTCGAGGCCCACACCGACAACCCTGCTGGCGGCGGCTGCCCCGTCACCGTCCAGGAGTAGAGATCCTCATTTCCCAGCTCCCATTTGTTGCCGTCCCACGTCGGGTGGCGGAACAGGGCTCGGGGATGGCAGAGGAACAGCCAGGTCTTCACCAGCCATTCGCCGAGCGCCTCGGCCTCTGCTGCCGACAGATCTGCGTCGCCCTTCGCTGCGACGAGCCGGCGAACCGCCGTCCGCACCCTTTGGGTCTCGAACCTGTCGCCCAGGATTCCGTTGCACTTCCGGCATGCCGGGAGTTTGACCCGCGTCACCGTGTCCTGAGTGATCGGCATGCCCTCGCTGTTGCGGATGGGCTCACCACCTCTGAGAAGTGTGAAGGGCCCTTCTCTCGTGGACCACATCCCGAGGAGCCACGCCGGCCATGCATGCTCGGCCGTCCGCGAGGACACACCGGTAGGGCAAAGGGCGCATGCCTCACCCTCCAACTGCCTCGGCATCAGCACAGTATGCGCAGCCGGGTCGGCACATGGGGGCGGATTTCATCCACGGAGAAGTCACCGACACCCACGGCGACACGACACGACCCGACTGGTCAGCTTCGACTGGTGAGGGACAGCATCGACAAGGACCGCGCACGCGGCAGCGTTCCCCGAATGGCGCTGATCTTGTCCCACCTCGTCGGTAGGGTCGGAACGTGACAACGCCTCGCCGTTCGTTGACCCGTGGCTCTTGATATCGACCCCACACAGCCGTTCCGGAGCCATGACCGGCTGGTGGCGCTCATCAAGGCTGTACTCACCGCCGAGCCGACCGATGAAGCGGTGTGGCTGGAGTGGAAGAGCCCTCTCGATCTGCGGACACCGGAAGGCCAATTCTCGGTCGCTCGCCAGATCCTGGGATTCGCCAATCGGCCACCCGAAGTCGCAGCACCCTGGGCCGGCGGCCACGCCTATGTGATCGTCGGCGCCGAGCCCGGAAGTCTCGCTGGGATGACCTGCATCGACCCGGCCGTGCTTGAACCCATGATCCGACCATGGGTAGGGACGGGCGCCAAAGCACCTCGCTGGCATCCGACGTGGGTCGTTGTTGATGGCCACTCGGTGCTCGTTGTGGACGTCGAGCCGCCCCAGCCAGGCGACCCTGCGTTCCCGTTGCGCAGGTCGCACGCGAAGGGCACCGCCGGTGTGATCTTCGTCCGGCACCTTGGGTCGGTCGATCCTGCGACCGCAGAAGACGTGGATGCCCTCGGGGCGCGAGCAGGCAGTAGCCGGCGACGGATTGCTGTGGACCTGTACGTCGATCCCGAAATCGAGCCACTTCGGGCCCTCCGGTACCGCGATGAGGATGTCGATACCTGGATCGAGCAACGGAGGGAGGCGCTCCTGCGAAGTCTCACTCCCTCTGCGCCAAAGCCGGCGGACGGTAGGGATACGGCGACGGGCGTTCGCGGCATACAGGCTGCCCTCAGCGGGCTCTACAAGGCCGACGAACGCAGCGTGGACGAATACCGCGCCGAAGTCGAACAGCACCTGGCTGCATGCCAGGACCAGCTCTTTGGGCTCGCAGCGTTAGGCATCGTGGAGAGGGAGCTGGCTCGTCTCCGACTGCATGTGCGGAATCGCACCGAGACAAATCTTCCGGACGTGGAGGTCGTACTCCACATCGCTGGCCATGTCCGAGGACTCGAAGGCGTCGAGTTCGAGTTACCGGCGAAGCCCCGGCCATTCGGATCCATGACAGGTGGTATCGGCGGGATTCGACTTCCGACTGGCTTCGACATCCGTGACCTCGCGTCACGTTACGAGGACTTTCAACCCCGGCCGATCATTAACAACGGCGGGTCGGTCACGATCACGTTTCCGGCGGTTGATCTTCGGCCGAAGGGGACCGCCGCTCTCGACGAGGTGGACCTTCTGATCCCTGCCGATGCAGCGTCGGAGCGCAGAGCCACTTGGAGGGCGACGTCCTCCGATGCCGATGGAGTTGCCGAGGGAGCCCTCGAGATTCCTGTTCATCCCGAACCGGTGAATATGAGAGACATTCTTCCGCCGCCGTAGCGACGCGAGGCGACAAGGAGCTGGACGTGCCCGGAGATGGCTCTGTGGGCTGTCCGTTGCGATCCTCCAGCGAACGACTTCCTGAGCGAAGCCGATGACCGGCTGAGGAACGGCGAGGTCGCTGGGGATCAGCCCCAAGACGCTAAGGGCATGGTCGCGCCGGACCGGGATGAGATCTCGTCGCACAGGTCGATGACGTACGGCTCGTCGCAGGTGAGCCGAGTGTCCCTCTTCATGGGCCCGGTGATCGGGATGGAAGGGAGCCGACCTCCGAATGTGCCGGGACATCTGCGCGCCCAGGCACGCGGCGCGCCGCGGTAGTTCGACCTCGGCGGCCGATGGGTGGGCTGCCTTCTTGCCGGGCGCCTCGAAATTTGCGTCCTACGATCCGGCCGTGCCGGCGGCAGACGACGAGATCACTGTCGCCGCAGCGGGGAAGCTGCTCGGCCTCTCCCAGCACGCCCTCGAGGCACTCATCGAGCGGGGCGAGCTTGAGGCCGAAGTCACCCTGCCGACCCGAACGAGGGGCCACCGCCGGATACGGATACGGCGGTCCGCCGTTGACGACTTCCTCGAGCGGGCCCGGGTCAAACCGGGAGAGCTAGCCCACCTCTATCCGGCATGCTCGGCGGAGAGGTACCGCTAGGCGGGTGGCCGTTCCGGAGATCAGCTTGGCGGCGGTTCTGCCGACAGGCGACGCTCCGCCGCCGGACCAGTACGTGGTGCTCGATGCGCCCTACCGCCCCGGCATCCGTTGTCGAAGACGTGAATCTGCAGAAGTCCCGGCCTGGGTGGCGGAGCACGCACCACGGCGTCGTCCGGCGCGCCGCGGCGAGGAACGAGCCAGTGCCGCCGGGAGGTGATGACGACGGAATCGCCGGCACCCTGAAGCGAGACCGTTCAGGATCCTGCACCGATCCTCGTCGCGGGCCCGACTTGGCCTTGTAGACGTCGCAGAGGGGGCCCCGACCCCCGACCGGATCCCTACAGCCCGAGTTCGAGCCCCGTCCCAATGTCGGCGCCGACCCCTGGGCCGAGGTCGTCGACCACGGCCATGCGGTGGCGGATGAGGGCGTCGGAGGGGGGGTCTGGGGCGAGGATTTCCTCGATGCGCTCGGCCTCGGACAAGCCGCAGCGCTCTGCGTAGGTGGCGACCCTGCCGTAGGCCTGGGACAGGCGGGCCGGGTCGAGCTCGTCGTGGCCCGGGGGGTGCATAGCCACTCTGCGGGCCACGTCGGTGCGCATCCAAGGCGGCGGATCGCGAAGGGTGTCCGCTTCGACCTGAAGACCCCGCAACACGATCGCCTGCTCAAGGGTGCCAGCGACGCCGGCGGCCGGGGCAGGGGAATCGGCTAGGGCGGCCTCCGCTTCGTCGGCGTCGACCCTGGCCTGAGCCATACGGCGTTGAGCATCGGCGATGTCGTTGGGATCGGGTGGACCCGCCTCTGCCCCACGACCGATCCTGCGTTCGTGCTTCGCTGTCGTACGGCTGGCTTCGCGCATTGCCAGCTCAGCGGCGGCTACGTCGCGGCGCGCACCTATCGCTCGGCGCTCGGCCACCGAGCGGCGAGCAACGGCCGTCCGCACGCGCTCCAGCTCGTCGACCAGGTCCGGTAGGCGACGACCGGCGAGGAGCGACGCCGGGGAATCCTCGAAGGCCGCCGGACGAGCCCGACGAGCGAGCTCGGCGAGCAGCATCTCGGCCTCCGACTGGCGGCTGGCCAGCCTATCGGATGCCTTGGTTGGCACAGTCTCACCGGGCGTCGATGCCTCGGGCAGCAATGCCGCTTCGATCTCGGCTTGGCGGGCTCGAAGGGTAGCCAGCCGGTCCTCGTGTGGAAAGGCGGCACCCATGCGGGCCTGGGCTGCGGCCGCTTCTCGGTTAGTGCGGCTGAGGTCGGCTCGGGCCGTCTCCAATGTCACGTCGAGCCCGCGCACGCGCTTCTCCAAGCGCGACACCAGCCCCAGGGCGTCGGTGCAGCCAAGGTCGGCGCCTATCAGGCGCAGATGCACTGGGGTGGCGCCGATGCGCACCCGGGCCTCGGCCGTGCCCCCGAAGTCGCGGCGCGTGGTGAGCTCCAGCTCCAGCCCACCCAGCTCGCCGACCACTCGAGCCGGCAATGGGCGCTCCTGGCGCTGCTGGCGGTGGAGCTGCTGGGCGAGGACGGCCTTGAGATGACCCCCGGCGTCGGGGCGCTTGGTGTGGCGGGTGCCGTCGACAGTCATGGCGAAGCTCTCGCCCCCGGTACCGCGCCGGGCGTCGACGGCGACTTCGAGGGCGGCGATCTCGCCTTCGAGGCGGGTGGCGGTGCTGTCGCAGCCGGCCAGGGTCCGGCTGAGGCCGGTCTGGTCCCGATCGTGGGCCTGGCGCAGCCGCAGCAGGCGAGCCAACTCGTTGTCAACACCCGCCTTCTCCAGGATGAGGGGGTTCCCAGTGGCCAGGGCCTTGACCTCGGCGTAGGACAGGGCGGTGTCGCCCACGTCGTCGACCTCCCGACCGGCGACATCGCCGCTCATGACCTGGTGGATGAAGGCGGCCTTGCGCTCGACGGTCTGCCAGCAGAAGACGTCGAAGGAGCCCTCGGTCACGTAGCGGGCGATGGCAACCTCGGGGTTCTGGTTGCCCTGGCGGATGGCCCTGCCCTCCCGTTGGGCGATGTCGGCCGGCCGCCACGGGCAGTCCAGATGATGCAGGGCGCTGAGGCGGGCCTGGACGTTGGTACCCACGCCCATCTTCTCGGTCGAGCCGATGAGCACCGCCACCCGCCCGTCCCGGCAGCCGGCGAACAACTCGGCCTTCGCCTTGTCGTCGGCCGCTTCGTGCACGAAGCGCACCACCGCCTCGGGTACGCCTCGGCGCACCAGCTTGTCGCGCAGCTCGGCGTAGACGCTCCACTGGCCGGGATGCGGGGTGCCCAGGTCACAGAAAACGACCTGGAGGCTGCCCGGCCGGGGGGACGGTTGCCCGGCGCGGTCGGCGTAGGTGGCGGTCTTCTCGGCGTGGTAGCGCTCGGCGATCGCCGCTGCGGCGGCGGCGATCTTGCCGCCCTCGGGGTCGTGCTCCCGCCCCACGAGTCGCAGGTCGAGGGCGGCCTTGCGCCCGTCGCCGCTGACCTTGAGCATGTTGTCCTCGCTGGGGGTGACCCAGCGTTGGCGGACCTGCTCGGCTCGCACGACTAGCTCGGCCACGTAGGCCTGCAACTCAGTCGAGGCTGGGACCACCACCGTCTTGGGGGCGCCGCCCGCCAGCGCAGGCACGTCGAGGGCCAGCTGGCCTGCGCTGCGCACATCCGCAGTGGCGCGAAACATCGTCAGCAGCTCCGGGACGTTGGCGAAACGGGCAAAGCGCGTGTTGATGCGGTAGCTGCCGCCGTCGGGGGAGAGCTCCAGGGCGGTGACGGTCCGACCGAACGTCGCCGCCCACGAGTCGAAGGTGGCCACGCCGGCGGCGGCCAGACGCTCGGGCTGCAGGTAGCTCTGCATCACCCACATCTCCGACAGGCTGTTGGCAATCGGGGTGGCGGTGGCGAAGGTCGTGACGCGGTCGCCGTAGCGGGACCGGAGGTAGCCCAGCTTCATCTCCAGGTCTTCGGCCTTCTGGGACCCGGCGCCACCGACGCCGGCGATGTGGCTCGCAAATGGGCGGTTCTTCCAGCCATGGGCCTCGTCGACCAGCAGGTAGTCGATCCCGGTCTGCTCGAAGGTCACGCCGTCGTCGCGACGCTCGGTGGCCAGGAGCGCCTCGTGCTTCTGCTCCAGGCGGGCCACCCGCTCCTCGAGCCGCTTGACGCTCAGTCCCTCCTTCGAGGCGGCGATGGCGCCCCGCAGCTCGGCGATGCGCTCGGCGATGAAGTCCCGGCGGGTGTCGTCGGACACCGGGAGCCGGGCAAAGGCCGAGGCGGTCATGACCACCGCGTCCCAGTCGCCGGTGGCGCAGCGGGCCACGAAGGACTTGCGCCCGGCCGCCGAGGCGTCGTCGCGGCTGGCCACCAGCAGCTTGGCCCGGGGGTAGAGCTGGCCCAGCTCCCGGGAGAACTGCTCCAGCATGTGGTTGGGGACCACGAAGCCCGGCTTCTTGACCAGGCCCAGCCGGCGCAGCTCCATGGCGCCCATGGCCATGGTGGCGGTCTTGCCCGCCCCGACGTCGTGGGCCAACAGTACGGTGGGCTCGCTGACCATACGCCACACCGCGTCACGCTGGTGGCGGTGGGGCGTGAAGCTGGCGGCCAGGCCTGGGAAGCTCAGGTGCGAGCCGTCGTAGGAGGGCAGCACCGTCCCGTTGAACAGGCGGTTGTAGGTTTCGGTGAGGCGGTCCCGCCGGGCCGGGTCATCCCACACCCATGCCGCGAAGCGCTCACCGAGGGCCTCCTGCTTCTCCCGGGCAGCGATGGTCTCCGCCGGGTTCAGCACCCGGCGGCCGTCGTCGAGGGTGTCGTAGACCGAGGCCGGGGTCTGATTGAGCGCCGAGGCGACCAGGCTCACCGCGTCGGCCCGGGCCGTGCCCCACTCGCTGCGCACCGCCACCGACTGGCGGTCGCCCGTCGGCACGGTGAGCGCCCAGGTGGCGGTGACCGGCACGTACTCGACGATGGGCCTGGTGCAGTCGAGCACCTCGACGAGGAAGTCCCGCACGTCTGCCGGCGGTATCCACGACGACCCGAGGCGCGCGTCGATCTCCGCCGGCCCCAGGTCGACGGGCACCACCTGGCGCAGGACCTCGACGTTGGCCTGCCAGCGCGGGTCCTCGGCGGCTGCGGCCTCCGCCACGGCCAGCTTGGCCCGCACGTCGCCGGACAGGTACCGGGGCGCCGGCACCAGCTCGGCGGTGGCAGGGTCGTCCCACACCAGCTCACCGAGCTCGGCCCGGGCCGCGCCGGTGTCGGTGCCGAGCAGGCCGGCGATCACGTCGAGGTCGGCCCGGCCATGCTCGTCGAGGCAGATGGCCAGGGCGTCCTGGGCGCTGTCGGCCCCGTGACGGGGTTGGCGCGGCGCGAGCACCCGGCCCTGGAGGATCGGGGCCTTGCTCGCGGTCTGGGTCTCGGCGTCGAAGACCTCCAGGGCCAGCACCGACTGGTAGTCGGGATCGGCTCGGAAGCCGCCCATAGAGGGAAAGGAGCGGCGGTAGAGATCGACGCCGGTGTCGGGGTCTTGACGGCCGGTGCGGACCAAGGAGAAACGATTGAGTGCGCCATAGCGGGACTGATAGGCCTCGTAGCGCCTGTTGAGCTCGGCCCTGGCCGCGTCGGCGCCGGCATCGTCGACCGTGCTCACCTCCAGGTCGAGGAGCTGGGCCAGGGAGTCGCGCATGCCGACCAGGGCCCGCAGCTCGCCGGCGTCCTTACGGGGGGCGACGGGGTAGGGCTGGGGAGCTCCGTCGACCACGCGGGCGAAAGCGCCCGTGCCGGTGCTGAGGACGCCGCCCTCCTTGTGGTGGGGCTGCACAACGTTCGCCGCCGGCGAGCGCTCCCGGGCCGGCGCGCGGGTCGACGCGCCCGCGGCCCACACCAGGCCCTCGGCCCGGGCCTCGGCCACGATGGCGGCGAGGCCCTCGGCCAGCGCCGGAGCCAGCGGGCGGTTCGGGTCGGCCCGGACATGGAGGTCGACCTGGCTGTACTGCCCGCCGCCGGCCACTAGCTGGCCCAACACCCGCTCGCGATGGCGGACGAAGTACTCATTGATCGGGATCTCCCCACCGTCGACGCCGAGGAGGACGCTGCGTTCCCACGACTCGGCCCGGGCCGTCCGGCCCGGCTCACGTCGGCGCAGGATGACCAGGTCGCTCACTGCGTCGGTCCCGGCCGCGGCCCGCAGCGCGCCGGCCGGCAGACGCAACGCGCCCAACAGGCCGGCACGATCGGCGATCTCCCGACGGGCGGCCGGGTTACGGGCGTCGAGAGTGAAGCGAGAGGTGACCACGGCCACCACGCCCCCCGGGTGGGTGAGGTCCAGGGACTTGACGATGAAGTGGTTGTGCAGAGACAGCCGAGCCGAGTTGTGGGCCGGGTCGTGGAGCACGACCTTGGCGAAGGGGACGTTGCCTACGACCAGGTCGAAGGAGTCGCGGGGGAAGCGGGAGCGCTCGAAGCCCTCGGCCCGAACCTCGGCGTGGGGATAGAGGGCCGACGCGATTCGGGCCGTCGTCGGGTCCAGCTCGACGCCTACCACGTCGAGGTCGAGGCCGGCGGGGGCCAGCCCAATGAAGTTCCCGCTGCCGCAGCCCGGCTCGAGCACCCGGCCACCGGCGAAGCCGAGGGCGCCCACGGTGGCCCACACCTGCTCGACCACCTCGGCGGGGGAGTAGTGGGCGTTGAGCGTCGTCCGCCGGGCCGCCTCCCAGGCCCGGTCGTCGAGGCGCCGGCGGACCTGGGCTCGCAGCTGGGCCCACTCGGCGTTGTCCTCGTCGAACACGCCAGGCAGCGCGCCCCACCCGGACCACCGGGCCAGGATCGCCTGCTCGTCAGGGCGGGCGGGGCGTCCCTCGGCGGCCACGACGTCGAGGACGTCGAGAGCGGCGATGTTGGCCTTCGCCTTGGCCTTGGCCCCGGCCGGGGCGAGGTCACCCTGGCCACCGGGGCGGAAGCTCGGGGCTAGGGCTGCTCGGTCTCCGCCTGGTCGATGTCGCTCATGTCCGGCATCAACGGCTCCCAGTTGTCCTCGTCGTCCTCCGGGTCCGGCTCCGGGGGCATCGACTGGTAGAGCTCCGAAAAGACCTTCTCCTCGGCCATCAGGCGGGCCATGTTGCGCCGCCCCACGCCCGCCTCCCACGTCTCGCCTGCCGGCGCCGGCTCGGCCAGCGTGGGCTCCAGGGCCAGCACCTCGTCGCGAAGCTGGTCCCCCAGGCTCGAGAAGAAGCTGACCGGGTCCTCGATCGCCCGGTACCGGTTCGGGCAGTGATCGCGCACGTAGCGCATCGCCCTCACCCCGTAGGGGTCCATCGCTCCTAGGCGGTCGTCGTCGGTCATCGTTCTCACCATCATCCCCGGACGGGACGCCGGCAAGAAGAGCGTCGAAGGAGAGCTGCTGCGCGCCGTCGTCTGCTCGGTCCTCGTCCCACGGCATCGGTGGCGCCTCACGCCGGCCCCGCTGGTCCCGCCAGGGAGCTCAGCGACGGCGAGGAAGGTTGTGCCCGATGTCGGCGACGCGGGGTTGGTGGCGGGTCGCCCATCGACGGGAAAGCGAGGCGCTTCGCGCGCTCGACCGCCGGGGCGTGGTCGGCTACGACCACGGGAATCGCCAAGACGGCTCGCCGAGATGGGCGCCACTGTGCAGGGTCTCGATGCGCTGCATCGAATCGGCCATGACGACGGCCCGCTGCTCGGCCGAAAGTGCGTCTTCTGAGACGGCGATCAGGAGGCCATCGCTGACCGTGCTCTCGAACTTCCAGCCACGCTGGCGGGCCTGGGCCCTCAGCCGCTTGCGCAGAAGCTCAGCCTGGTCGGCGGGGACCCCGAGGACGTGGACACAGCCCCACTCCTGCAGCTGCTCCATGGCGCGGATCACGTTTCACCCGAGGCGCTCGGCGGGAGCCGGCTCGGCGAACTGCTTGTCCAGGATGGCCAGGCACCGTTTGCACGAGGGAGCCAGGACCGCGTCCTCGCGTCCGTTCCACATCGACACGAAGGCTCGGCCGGCCTCGGTCGGGCACATGATCCACTCGCCCCGGCCACACAGCGTCCTCGTCGCCCAGGAGGCATTGGTGAGCTCGTCGGGGTCATAAGCAGGGTTCGGCTCGGCTCCGGCATGGCTCATGATCGGCCTGGCGGGGTCCCCGTCTCCCGCCTCGGCCACGAGGTGAGCCGCGCCGGCGCCCACCCAGGCCAGGACGTAGCTGCGACCGTGGATCGTGATGATGTTGGCCTTCGCTCTGCTGCCCATCAGCGCTGGTGCTGCCAGGCCAGACGGTCGAGCAGGTCGTCGGTATTGGGCGGGCTGACGCCGGGAGGCTCGAGCTTGGCGAGCACTGACGTCGGGGCGGGGGCGCCGGGAAGGACGCCCCTGCCCCATCGGGAGAGCCGGCGCCGCGCTGGCGGTTGGCAGCATCGCAGCGGGCAGCGCCAACAGTCCTCCAGGAGGGCGCCGAGCGCCTCGTCGCCGGTGTGGGGGACATAGTCGGGAAACAGGGCGGCGACCGCTGGGCCGAGCTGTTCCATCGGTACGTTGCCGTTGAACAGGGCGACGATGTGGGCGGCGTCGAACCCGGCCTCGGCCAGCTCGGGGACGACGACGGCGACGGGGTAGCGACGATCCACCCAGCCGGGTCCGCGCACGTCGATGGCGGCCAGGCCGGCGTCGATGGTCTGGCACCGCCCGGGTGCGGGACTAGGCATGCCCGCGGCGCAGGCGGCTCCGATGACGCCCACCACGTCGGCCAGGCGCAGGTCGGGAGAGGCGCGCAGCACCTGTGCGGTGAGGCGGCGGGCATCGCCGGGTTTGGCGTACCGGGCGGCCAGCTCTCGCCAGTCTGTGTCACCCCCGGTCCGGTCTTGGCCCCCTCTGATGGGCAGGCGGTCACCCATGGCAGCCACGGTAGGTCGGGTGCAGGGGCCCGCAGGCGGACCCCACGAGCGGGTCCGGCGGAGTCCCGTGTCGCGGCACCAAGGGGGTGACGACCAAGGCTCGGGAGGGTACGGTATTACAAGGTCGTAATTTCCAAGCTGGACGTGAATGAAGAGGTCGGACGTGGCGATCGAAGAAGGCTTTAGCGCCCCGCAGGCATGCAAGCTGGTGGGCATCAGCTACCGCCAGATCGACAGCTGGGCCCGGTCGGGCCTGCTGCGCCCGTCCCTGGCCGAGGCCAAGGGGAGCGGGCGGCGTCGGCGCTACAGCTACCGGGATCTGGTGCAGCTCAAGGTGATCCGCCGCCTGCTCGACGCCGGGATCGCACTGGGCAAGATCCGCCGCGTCGTAGCCTTCCTGGGGAGCCAGCTCGGCGAGGACCTGGCTTCGGCCAGGCTGGTCGTCAACGGCCAGGAATCGCTGCTCGTGCATCACGAGGGCGAGCTGATCGACGTCCTGCGGGGCGGCCAGGGCGTGTTCAGCGTGGTGGCGCTGGGGGCGCTGTCAGCCGAGCTGGACGCGGCCATCACCGACCTGGCGAGGTCGGCCTCTGACCGAAGTGCGCTCGGCGATCGGGTCACGGCCTGAGGCTCTGACGCGGCGAGCGCAGCGGTGGTCAGCTCCACGCGGGCGCAGCTCGGTCCCATGCCCCGCTCGATCGAATCGGGATGGGTGAGCCGCCGCCGGCACCGCAGGCAGCGCAGGCCTCGCCGGTAGGCGCCCGCCGCTCCATTCGGATCGGCCACCAGGGCGGCGAGTGCGGCGGCGAGGGCCGAGTCCTCCCGGAAGCGGTGCCAGAGCCGGCCGTCGCCGGCGGCGGTGATGTGGGCGAAAGCCCGGTAGTCGCGCTCGTTGTCGGGACCGCAGAGGTAGGACACGATGAACGGCCCGGCCCGGAAGTCGGGGCCGGCCCTGGTCACCTCCAGCGTGCGATGGCCGGCGCTGGCGAGCACCACGGTGTAGTGGCCCTCGCCCAGCACCGGCTCGGTACCCGGGTCGGAGGAAAGTCCCATGGCCGGAGCATGCGCCTTTGATGTTGACGAAAATGTTGCAGCCCGCTCCTCCACCGTCGCGCTTTAGTCGGAGTGCGGCGCCGCAACGTTGCCGCGGCATCCGTCGACTTTGGGGACGAGGCTGGCGTCGCCGGGGAGCGAAGCGGCCTGTTCGCCGCTGGCGAGTCCGGGCGCAACACAAGAGCTAAGGCCGAAGGTGCTGGTCAGGGCGTGTTACGGACGAATGGTGCAGCGTCGAAGCCCATGGCCGGCAACGTTGCCAGGCATGGGAAGACACGTTGCCGGCCGCATGTTGCGGCCCCGCAACATGCACCTCGGCCGGGCTAGCCCGCATCCGGGGCGACGCGGTATGGCCGCAGAAAAGAATCTTGGCCGCGGGTCCACGCGTCAACGTTGCCGTCAACGCCGACTCCTCATGCTGCGCGGCCATGGGAGACGGCAGGCTGTTCGAGGCCCTCGATGCGGAGTGGGCGGTGGTGGGCGCCAGCCCTAGGGCCCGGGACGCGTTCGAGAGGTGGGCCATGGTCGAACCTGCCCTGGCCGGGATGGCATCACCGGCCGAGGCGGTGCGCTCGTGCCGGGCCGCAACGCCCGATGCCGCCGCCGCGGTACTGGGTGCGCTGCTGCGCCACGCCGGCGAGCCACTGGCCGCCCGGGCCGTTCTGCAGGCGGTCGTGCCGGCGTTGCGGACGCTGGCGGCGCGACGGGCCGGTGGCTCCCGCCACCTCACCCGCCAGGCGTGGGAGGCAGCCGACGACTTCGATGCCGATGTCGTCGAGGTCGCGCTACGGCGTATCGCCGCGCTGGCGGGCACGTCGCCGACGTGGCCAGCCCAGGCCATCTGCGAGTCGACCTGGATGACTGTGCGCTCCGCGCTGGTGCGGTCGTCGCGATGGGGGACGCTCGCGTCGCTCGACGACGACGTGGCCGATGTCGTGGCCAGCCCGGCGCGTTCTGGCGCCGAGGCTCTGGCGCTGGCCGTGGTCGACGCCGTGCGGGCTCGCAGGCTTGCCGTCGACGACGCCCGGGTGATCTACGCCACCCGAGTGCTCGGTCACACACCCGCCGAGCTGGCCAGCGCCCAAGGCCGGAAGGTGCGGGCCGTCCGAGCCCAGCGCGTCCGGGCCGAGCGCCGCCTGGTGGACGCGGGAGGGGCCCCGAGAACGCCAGTGTCATCCCGCCTTGTAGGCGCGGGCGCCGCGGCCCCGGGCTGAGTCGCTACAGCCCGAGGTCGAGCCCGGCATCAACCGCGGCGCCCATCGCGGGGCCGAGGTCGTCGACCACGGCCATGCGGTGGCGGACCAGAGCGTCGGAGAGGGGATCGGGGGCCAGGATGTCGTCAATGCGCTCGGCGTCAGCCAGGCCACTGCGCTCCGCGTAGGTGGCGAGGCGGCCGTAACCGCGGGCCAGACGCTCGGGATCGACGTCGTCGTGGCCGACGGGATGGGTGGCCACCCGGGCGGCTACGTCGGCGCACAGCCAGGGCGGCGGATGGCGAAGTGCATCCGCGGTGACGTTGCGGCCCCGCAGCACGATGGCTTCCTCCAGCGTGGCCACGTGGTCGGCGGGCGGCGCCGGGGTTGCGGCGAGGGCGGCATCGGCGGCGGCAGCGGCGGTCTGCGCGTGGCGGAGCCGACGTTCGGCCTGAGCCAGGACCTCGGCATCGACGGAGGTCGGTGAGGACGTTCGGCGGCTCCAGCGACCTCCCGCCCGGGATGGCGGGAGGGACGCCTGGGCGACGCCGGCGCGGGCCTCCTCCAGCGCAGCCCGAGCCGCGACCACCCGGCGCTCGGCGATCGCCCGCCTCGCGGCGGCGGCCCGGGTGCGCTCCAGCTCGTTGACGAGGCTGGGCAGACGACGGGCGGCGAGGCGGTCTGCCGGCGACGACGAGTACGGGGTCTCGGGCGCCTCAGCCGCAATGTCGGCCAACAGCAGCTCGGCCCGGGCTCGGCGGATGGCCCCCAGGGCGTCGTCGTAGGCGATCGCCGCCGCCCCGCCATCGGGCCGCACGCCGATGGCGCCGAGGATGCCGTCGCCCGCCGCCGCCGGCGCTGCACCGTCGGGGCTGAGGCCGAGCTGGACGTGGCGGTAGCGCTCGACCGCTCGGGCGCCTGCGTCCCACGATGATCGGTCGCGTGAGGACTCGGGCCGTGCTCCCAGCGTGGCGGCGAGGTAGGCGGCCTGGACCTCGACGGCGCGGTCGGCCTGCAACACCAGCGCGGCATCGACGGTGGCCAGGCGCTCGGTGGCGTCATGACGCCCGTCAGTGTCGCCGGCGCGCGCCGCCTGGGCGTGGACGGCCTCATCGAGGCGGGACTGGGCCCGGGCCACCCGCAGGCGGGCTGCGGCCACGTCCTGGGTGGCCACCTCGATGCTCTGAGTGTTGCGTCGCCGCCCCCGGGCCGCCTCGGCCCGCTCCAGTCGACCCTGGGCCAGGCGATGCGCAGTCACGGCCGCGGTCAAGGCGTCGGCCGCCCCGGCCGCGTCGGCTGCGTGGCACGACGCCGGCGTGGCGCTAACCGAAGCGGCCAGCACATTCAGCAGCCCGGCGCGCTGACGGGCGAGCTCGGCAGTCGGCCGCAGCGAGAGTGCGGCGGCCTCGGCCCGGCGCAGCAGGGCGGCCGCGGTGGCGTAGTCCTCGCCGGCCTGACCGGAGCGCTGGGGCCCGAGGGCCCACGACGCCCCCGGGCCGCCGGTGATGGGCACGGCGCTCCAGCGGAGCCGGAAGGTCGCCACTTCACCCACGGCCGCGTCCCACACTCTGCGGTGCTCGCCCCTGTCCGGGCGGGGGCCGAGGCGGGCGACCAGGGCGGGATCGGGGCGGACTCGGGCTCGGGTGGCGATGGCCCCAAGCTCGTCGACCAGGGCCCGGCGGGCCCGGTGCGACTCGGGGGTGGCCGGACCAGCGCTAAGAACCGCCAGTTCGCCCAGGCTGTAGGTGCTACGCAGGCGGGCCACCTCAGGGGCGTCGGCATCCACCTCGGTGGCGAGCTGCTCGGCCTGCTGGGCTTGGAGGCGGGCGGTGACCTCGGCCAGGATGGCGGTGGTGGCCTCCAGCCGGGGCAGGTCCAGGTGCTCATCCGCCGCGGCGAGGAGGTCCCGGCGGCGCAGGATGTAGAGCCTGGCGTCGGTGCGCCCCCGGCTGAGGGCCACGTAGACGCCGGCCCGCATGGCCGCCTCCGTGGCCAGGCCCCGCCCGGCCTCATACGTCTCGCCCTGGGCCGCGTAGGTGGTGAGGGCGTAGCTGTGGGCCAGGCGCCCGATGACGCCGGGGCGGACCCGGGAGGTGAGATGGCCGTAGTCGACCACGACGCGGCCTCGGCGCTCGAAGTCGACGACCAGGGCCGAGTCGCTCAGCACCTTGGCCAGGCGGACCTCGACGACCCTGCCCCGCTCGCCGGTCTTTACGTGGTCCTTGGCCCCGGCACCCCGAGCCCGTAGTCGGTAGTGGCCCTGGGTGGCGATCACCTCGTCGCCGGCCCGGAAGCTGATCCCAGAGAGGTCCAGGGAGGGACCCGTCAACGTGCCGTCGGCCGCCAGCAGCGCCCGGGCCCGGTGGTTCAATTCCCGGCGCTCGGCGTGATGATCGGCGGTCATGGTGCTGACCGCGAGGGTGGGGTCGGCCGCTCGGCGCTGGCGGTCGTGGTACCAGTCGGCGACCAGGGCGTCGATGACCGCCTCGGGCGAGTCGGCCTCGACGACCCGGCCGCCGGCGCGGAGCCGGTCGATGGCCGCCGCCACCCGGTCCTCCCGGTAGTCGGTCAGGGCCAGGCGCACGTCGGCCATGTCCTCGCCCTGCTGGCGGTGCAGGGTGGTGACCTCGGCCCGGTCGGCGCCGTAGTCCTCCAGCAGCCGCCGCCACGCCCCGCCGGCAGAGACCGCGCTGTGCTGGGCCGGGTCTCCGATGAGCCGCAGCGCCCCGCCGCCGCGCTCCACCGCCTCCATGAGCCGCAAGAGATCCCGGTTGCCCAGGGTGGAGCTCTCGTCGACCAGCACGACGGTGCGGGCGTCGATGGTGACCGTGCCCTTGGCCACCGCCATGAGCAGGCTGGCCACGGTGCGGGCCTCGACGCCGGTGCGGTTGCCTAGAACCTCGGCATGGGTGCCCTGCACCGCGGTAGCCAGGGGCGTGAACCCGGCGTCGCACCACGCCCGCACCGCGGCCTCCAGCGCCGTGGTCTTGCCCGAACCCGCCGGCCCCAGGACGCACTGGACCCGGTGGCCGGAGCGGGTGATGGAACGCACCATGGCCGCCTGCTCGTCGTCGAGTTTGGTGCGCTGGGCCAGCACGGCCTCGACGGTGGCCTCGGGGACGACGACGGCGCCGGCGTGGCGGCCGCGCTCGTAGCCGGCGAACAGCCGCTGTTCAACCTCGAGGATCTGGCGGGTGGTGTACAGCGCCTCGCCGGCCACCGCGCTCACCACCCGCCCGTCGCCCAGGCGGATGACATCCGCGGTGCGGCCTTCACGGTTGGCGGCGTGGAGCGTGACAACGGCCTCCGTGGTGATCCACTCGTCGGCAAGGTCGGCGATCTGAGCGGCGTCGAGGCGGTCGCCGGACCACTCGGCCACGAACTGCAGGACGTCGCGGCGATCGAAGGTGGAGGCCATCTCGGTCACGCCCCGCTCGCCGCCCAGGCGGCGGAACAGCTTGTCGCGGTCCTCCTCGGTCACCAGCAAGGGCGCGGCCTGGCGGCCGTAGCACCCGGCCGCCGCACGTGCGTCGAAGCCCGCCTCGTCGAGGCGGCGCTTCCACGCCGGGCGCAGGGCATCGGGATCCACGGCGTGGTCCTTGGCCGCCCGGGTGGCGAAGGTGGCCACCTGGCGGGCGGCCACCGAGTCGAGGGCCATCGCCTCGGTGTAGGAGTCGATCTCGTTGGACCGCTTGCTCATCTCGGCGATGGCGGACTCGCTCACCCCGGCCACGTCGGCCAGTCCGCGCTCGACGGCCTCCCACTCCACGCCCATGGTCGACGCCAGCTCGTGGCGCAGCTCGGCGGCGGCGAGGTAGCCGGCCGTCTTGGCGTGGGCGAAGAACGGCCGGCCGTCGAGGGCCGTGACGTTGCCTGCGGGCGACTCCGCCATGTTGGCCACCACTACGTGGTGGTGCAGTTGCGGGTCGAGGGCGCGCGATGTGGCGTGCACGTAGTCGGCGGCCACCAGGCCCTGGGCTCGGCGGTGGTTCCTGCCTCGGCCCACCCAGGCGGCCTGCTCTTGGATGTAGTCCATGCCCACGGCCACGGCCTTGTCGATGGCGGCGAGGATCTGAGCCCGGCCGGCGGCGTCGGCGCGGGCCCACAGAATGCTCACCGATTTGGGGGCCGAGAAGGTCAGGTCGTAGCCCACCACGGCGGCGGGGACCTTGCGCTCGAGGGCGAAGCGCTCCACCTCGCCCCGGGTCACCCGCCAGTGCTTCCCGTCCCCGTCGTGGCTGGCGGTGAGGTAGGTGGTACCGAGCTCGGGGGGCGACTGGCCGGCGGCGATGGCCGCAGCCTGCTCGGCCCGCCTCGCCGCAGTCTCGGTGGCCACCCGCCGCAGGTAGCGGTCGCTGACTCCCAGCAGGGTGGCGGCCTGGGGCAGGGTGAGGAGCTCGTCGGGCTCGCCGTGGGCGGCCACCGCCGCCTCGTCCCGGCCGGCACCCTCCGCCCGAACCGCCGAGCCACACGCCCCCACCAGCTGCTCGCCGGTGACCGCGTGCTGTCCGAGCAGCACCCGGCGGAACTGCTCAGGATGGACCTCACCGCCCAGGCGCATCCCGGCGATGCCCCGGCCGAGCCAGCGGCCCGGGCCTTCGACGGAGTCGGCGTAGTAGCCGACGATGCCGGTGGTGCCGTCGGGTCTCGGCAGCTCGGGCAACGAGCTGGGGTGGATACCTCCCGGCGCCGTGGCGCGCCCGTCGAGGTACTTTACGACGGCATTCACGGCGCCGGCGGCGTTGCCGTCCGCCGCACCCAGCGTGGTGACACGTACGATCACGGTAGGGCTCCGGAAAAATGGTCCTACCTACCTACTGGTGTGCGGCCGGGCGAAACGCCACAAAACTTTTCGCAAAATCTTCAGCCGGCGCGCCGAGCCGTGCAGGTTCCGCAAAGCGGAACCTGCAAATGTGTATGCCTCGGCTCGCTGGCGTTGCGGACGTTCTCCATTTTCCGGTCTGTACATGACGCCTGTCCTTGCCTTTGACGTTGACGGACCTACTGGCTGCGGGTTACGTCGGGCTCGACGTCGCTGGTTGAGGGCCTGGTGCTCGTCGGCGTCGTTGGTCGACCTCGGGCTGGTGGTCGCTCGTCGGGTTGAGGGCCTGGTGCTCGTCGGCGTCGTTGGTCGACGTCGGGCTGGTCGTCGCTCGTCGGGTTGAGGGCCTGGTGCTCGTCGGCGTCGTTGGTCGACGTCGGGCTGGTCGTCGCTCGTCGGGTGCTCGTCGGCGTCGTTGGTCGACGTCGGGCTAATGGTCGCTCGTCGGGTTGAGGGCCTGGTGCTCGTCGGCGTCGTTGGTCGACGTCGGGCTGGTGGTCGCTCGGTCCGGTTGAGGGACTGGTGCTGTCGGCGTCGTTGGTCGACGTCGGGCTGACTCAGGTGCCGTTGGCGAGGTCGTGCTGGATCGACCGCAGGAGCGTGTTGCGGCGGCCGAGCACCTGCGATGCGAGGCCCTACTTCCGAACGCCGACGAAGCCGCCCACTCCGCGACCAGCAGCCGCGGCGACTCGGCCCGGAAGGTGCGGGCGACGGCGGCCGGGTCGCCGAGGTACAGCGGGCGGTCGAGGAGCCGGCCCCGTGCCACGATCCGAGCCGCCACCGCCGGCTTGGGCCCGGTCCTGGCGTCGAAATGGTGAGAGGGCAGGCCCGGCCCCGGCCTGCGAGGGGTGAGGACTCAGGCCGCTGGCGGCTCGTCGTCGGGTCCTGCTCCGTCGTCAGCGGTGGTGTCGTCGTCGGGGCCGGCGGTGCCGCCATCGGCGGACGCCTCCTCGGCCACGCGCTCGCGGGCCGCCGCCACCTCGGCGTCCTCGAACGGGTCGGGCTCGTAGCCGAGACTGGTCAGGGCCTCGACGTAGCGGATGCCGCCGCCGCCGTAGCCCCCGTAGGAGCTGATGCGCTCCTCGGCGCAGCTCGCGGCCATCGCCGTGGCCACGCGCAGCAGGTCGGCGCTGGAGCGGTCGGCCAACTCGCGGATGGGCCGGTGCCAGTCCTTGCCGCCCCAGCGGCTGGCGGCGGGCTCGACCCCCAGCAGCGCCCCGGCCCGGGCCCAGGCGTTGCCGTTGGCCTGCTCCATGAGCGAAGACAGGCAGAACGCCGTCGCGTCGCGAGGCTTGGGCACGCTGCGGCGGGCGAGGGCCTCGGCCAGGAACTCGGCCCGGCGCCGAAGCACCCGCTTGCGCTCCGAGCGGCGCTCGCGGTCCTCGGGACTCTGGCCGACCACGGTGTCCGGCGTCACCTGGAGCTCGGAGCGGCTGGCCGCCCCCGCCCTCGCGGTGTGGCGGCGGGGATCGTCGCAGACATCGACAACTCCGACGCCGCGCAGGTAGCGCTCGATCACGACCGCATGGCACGGCTCGCTCTCGTGTTCGGCCACCTTGAAGCCGAGATCGCGCAGGCGCTTGGCCTTCGACTGGCCCACGCTGGCCGACTCGATCACGCGCTGGCCCTTGGCTTCCTGCTCGGCCACGGCCTCGGCGTAGGCCTCCTCCTGGCGGCGCTGGGCGATGCGGCGCTCGATGACCATGGCGATGTCGTGGCGGTTCCACGCCGGCAGGGCCAGCACTTCCTCGATCAGCTCGGGCTGGTCCTTCACCTTGACCAGGGCGGCCACGTCGGCCATCGACAGCTCGCCGGCGTCGACCGCGAGCTGGGCCCGCTCTGGCAGCTCGAGCAGGGCCATGTGCGTGCTGACGTGCTTGGCGCTGCGCCCGACCTTTGCCGCCAGTCGGCGCACGGTGCAGCCGAGGGACACCAGCCGGAGGTAGCCCGCGGCCCGCTCGGACGGGCTGAGCGGGGTCCGGTCGTCGTCGTTCTCGGTCAGCATGATCTCGACCTGCTCGGCCTCGGTCAGGTTCTTGACCACGCAGGGAGCCACCGCCAGGCCGGCGGCGCGTGCCGCGGTCAGTCGGCGCTCGCCGGCGGCCAGCAGGTAGGTGCCGTCCTCGCCGGGGGTGACGATAAGGGGCACGACGATGCCGAGCTCGGCGATCGACTTCGTCAGGGCCTTGATGTCGCCCACCCGTCGCCTGAGGTTCAGAGGGTTGGTCCGCAGCTGCTCCAGCGGGATCTCCACCAGAGTGGCCTCCGTCACCTCCCCCTCGGTCGGCGCGTGGGTCGCCGTCGTCTCGGGCGTCGGCTCGGTTGCTGGGACCTCCGCCGCCTCGACCGTCGCCTCTGTCGTTGCTGTGCTCATCTCAGTTGCTCCTCTCCAGGCCGTGCTTGGCCAGGATCCGTTGTGCGGTGGCGGGCCAGCCCGGCCCGCAAGGGAGAACTGAAAAGCGCGTCCCGTCGTAGGTGACGCTCACCGTCTCGTCGTCGCTGGCCACGATCCACGCACGGCCGTCGGCCATGGCCAGCGCCCGGGCCTGGCCGACCACCATCACCAGGTGGCGGGTCGCCCCCTGCCGGGCACCGGCGCCGTCGACCACACGCCACCAGCACGGCCCGGCGCCGACGGCGGGGCCGAACAGCCGGCCCTGGTAGCCGGGGGCCAGGGCCGGCCGCACGCACGCCTCTGCGCCGGTCATGCGCTCACCGCCAGGTCCTCGACCTCGGCCGGGGCCATGGCCGCCAGCACGGTCTGGGCGGTGCTCACCACGCGCTCGGCCGTGCGCCGGATGCGCTCGACGCTGCCCCCGGACCATCCCGCCACATACGCCAGGCTGTAGGAGGCGCTGTCGATGCCGAGGGCGTTGCAGACGATGTAGGCCACGCTCTCGGCCTCGATCTCAGCCAGGTCCCGGTCGACCACCACCTGGGCCTCATGCCCCAGGAGCACGTGCCCTAGCTCATGCGCGAGGGTCTTATCAGCCGCCTTGCCGCTCAGGTGCTCGGCGACCACCACGGTGCGGGCTGTGAAGTTCGTGCACCCGTTGGCGCTGCCGCAGTCGCCCCGGCTCACGGTGAACCCGGCGGCGGCGACCTGGGCGGCCAGGGCGTCCCACAGTGCCCCGTCCCCCTCCAGGAGCACCGGGCGCACCTCGGGAAGGTCGTCGCCAGTCGTGTCGCTCTGCGCGAACACGTGCACCACCTTGAAGCCGCGCAGCACCCGGGCGGCTCCTGCGTCCTCCGTCGTGCTGTCGGTCTGGCCCTCGGCCGCGGCGGTGGCCGCACTTGCCTCGTCGGCTCCCCGGCGGTAGACGCAGGGCGCGAGGATGGCGATGCCCTTGGCTCCCCGGTTGACGTGGCGGCCAAGCCGCTTCCAGGTCTGGTACCCAGCCACCCTGTCGCCGGTGGTGGCCAGGTCCGGCCGCTGAGCAAGCATGAGCCACAAGTTCGACGCCGAGTAGCTGTGGAAGCGGGCGGCCATGCTGAGGTACCGGGCCCAATCCTCACCGGTCACCAGGGCCTCGACCTGGGCGATGAGGCGGTCGTGCAGCTCCCGGACCTTGTCGGCCTTGTCGGTGCTGGCCACGGCGGCGCTCACGGCCGGGTCTGGGGCTGGAGGCGGGCGACGACGGGGTGCAGGTAGGCCTCCTGCTCGGGTCCGAGGCGCTCGGTGTGGCCGTCGGCCCACAGCACCCGGACGGCGGCAACCTCGCCGGTGACCTCCGGGGCCGGCCCGTCTGGGTCACACAGCCGGTAGAGGGTGTCGCTGCCGTCGGTGCCGAACTCGTGCACGGCCAGGTCCCGGCACGGCGCACCGGGCTCGGGGTGCAGCTCACAGGGCCGGGCGAGCCTCACCCACACCTGTACGCCGGCCAGCGGCCCCAGGTCGTCGACGCGGAGCCAGCCGGCCCGCAGTCCCTCGTAGATCGTCGGGTAGATGCCCACAGCGCGCCTCCTCGTGGCGTCGGGACGGGTACGAGGGGGAAGGGGCTCAAAGCAGGCGGGGCGGGGCGCCCCCACTTCCCCAAGAGGAGCGCCCCGTTGTCCCCCGCGAACTAGCCGACCGGGGTGGCCTCGCCGGCCCGGAGCTGGGCCAGCAGGGTGGCGTGCACCCGCTGGAGGCGAGGGTTCAGGCGGTCGAGCTGGGAGCTGCGCAGCGGCGGGGCCGTGCGCCGTACGGCGAGGGTCCGGGGACCGGTCACCGCGGCCAGGCCGAAGCGGACCAGGCGCAGCAGCGTGCGGGACACCGGGGCGTTAGGGCTGACACCGGCACCCAGGCCGAGCCAGTGGGCCAGCTCGGTCAGGTCCTGGTCATAGGCGCCCTTGTTGGCAGCCAGCGCCGAGACGAGGCGGCGGTAGGCCCAGGCCCCCGACGGCCCGACGACGGGCAGCCAGCACCACTCGACCATGGCGGAGTTGGCGGCGAAGCCAGAGGCGTCGGCCACCGGGTCGGGCCACGGCACCACACGGATCGGCCCCTCGCCCTCGAACAGCGCGCTGGCACGGAAACCCTGGACGGAATCGTTCACTGAAGGCTCTCCTTCGACACGTACCGGTTTGGTTCACTGCACGGCTGCTGGCTTGCCCACCAGCGGGTTACTGCCGTACCTGTATTTAACCATATAGCGCCGACAGATACAAGCACTATTTAGTCAAATCAGACGAGTGCATTTGCCCTTTACAGGATGCTGATCCGTGCAATACAGCGTCATTGTCCGGTGACTCGTAGCAAGGGAAGCCGCCGCACCGGTGCGGGACGAAGAAATGCCCCCGGTCCAATTGGGCAAGAGGACCGGGGGCGAACCAACCGACTACGTGGAGGAGAAACCTCCAGCGACAACTATAGGTCGGGACCAAGGTGGTGCCGCACGACATCGCCGATCCTCGGACCACTCGACCGCCTTGGCGATCGCCTTCGGCGACGGCGACCGTTCGATGGTGTGGGTTCTCCCGGGGCCGCGGGGCCTCAACCCTCGGACTCCGCCAGCTACGCCACCCGGCGACAGCGGGTGCTGTCGCGGGCGAGATCGCCAACCTGCCGCCGGCCTACGCCAGTTCGTCCAAGGGGATGCCGTGGTGCTTCGTCGACTCAGCCCGAGTACACCATCAACCGGCGCCGGCGGTGCTGGCCGCTACGGCGCGGGTTTGAGCGTCCACCGCCGTTTGGCCTGCCGCGACTACCCGACGAGGCCAAGATGGAGATCAGTCGGCCGTACCGCCCAGTGTTGCGGGCGACCGGACTGGTAGGCGAGACACGAGGTGCGGGTGGCCAAACAGGAGCGGGAGAGGCGACGCCAGGCCCAGCGGGCCCGCCGGGCCGCCGGTGCGGCGGCGGAGGTCGCCGATCGGGCCGATCGCGGTGTCGCCGCCCTGGTCGAGGGGATTGGCCACTTCGCCGCCCTGCGGGGCAAGCGGGTTGCGTCCTTAGACCTGGAGGGGTTCGCCTCGTTGCGGGACAGCTTCATCGGACGGGGCTACCGGTGGCCGGCCTGGTGCTTCCTGCCCGCGCCGCTGGTCGGGTCGGGGCTGGGCGAGGAGCTGGCCGTTGACGTCAACCCGGCGCTGATGTCGCCGGCGACCATGCTCGCCACCCTGGCCGCGGCGTGGACGCCGGGGCGCATCGCTGTGCGCTTCGACGACGACGTGGCTCAGGCCCTGATGGACACGCCGATGGAGGCGAGCATCCCGACCGAAGTGCTCCAGCGCCTCCCGGCGTGGGGGCTCTATGTCGACTGCCCGCGCTTGGGAGCGGGGGCGGGGTTCTTCGTGACCCTCGACGCCGGCACCGTCGCCGGCCCCGGGGGCCAGGGCTGCACCGAGCTCGACGAGCTGCTCGTCGCCATCGTGCGCGGTGGCGACGATGGGCCGCCGCTGGTCATCAGCTCCCTGTGGCTGCGCCCCGGGGCCACGATCGGCGAGTCGCTGGCCGAACAGGCCGGTCAGACGCAGCGTTTGGGGCCGAACTTCGCGGAAGCGGGCGACCACGAGTGGGTGGCGACCGTAGGGATGGGCCGGGCCGAGGCGACGGCCCGCATCCTGTCCCTGGTCCTGTACCTGTGCTCGGACGACTCGGACCTCACCCGCCGGGAAGTTCCCACGGAGGCTTCGTCTCGACGGCCGCGGGGCGGGGCCGAGACCGTCGTCATGTCGGCAGGGTTTCGCCTGGGCGCCGCTCTCCGTCTCGCCGCTGCCGAGCACACCAGCGCCGCTGGCGACGGTACTGGGCACCGGGTGGCGCCCCATCTGCGCCGGGCCCACTGGCACCACTTCTGGGCCGGCAGTGATGCCCGCGGTGACCGCCACCTCAGGCTCCACTGGGTCTCCCCCATAAGGGTCAACACCGACCTGCCGGGCGAAATGATCACCGTCGTACGTCCCGTCGACCCCTGACATCGTCGCGCCCGGTTCTCCGGCTCGGCGGGCGCCGGCGCGAACACGCCCTACCGCGCATCTATCGCTCTGATGCACGTCCCGGATGAGGACACGCCGTCCCAAGGTGACACCGCGAGATGAGTGTGATTGTCGATTGGATCTCAGGTGCCTGTGCGGAAGCCGATGCAGGCACCAGCAGGTACACGCATTCCCGCTTGTGGCTTTTGCGCACGGACTCTCGCTGAGGGTTCAGAAGGGTCACCCGGCCGCACGCCGCTATTGACCACTAACAGGCCACGGGCTCGTGCTGCAGTGATGGCGTCGCCGAGCGGCTTCCCGACGTCCAGGGTGGCGACGGGTTCCGCTCGCCCTCCCGTCGAGATCGGCGGCGAGCAGCCGCGGCGCGGCCAAGCCATGGGTCTCGGCTCGCTGAAGGCCTCGGGCGTTCGTGATCACCCACACGTCGCGGATCCATCCCTGGACGGGGACCTTCAAGATCACGTCCGTGGCCCGGGCAGCCGGTCCTTCGATCCTCAGGCGGAACGTGCCAGAAGCGCGGTGGCCGCCGCGACCCAGGCTCTCGGCGGAAACCACCGACGTCCCGCCGACAGCGCTGGTGGCCCAGCGCAACACCTCGTCACTCGGCCTCGCTGCTGTGCGCTCCTTCCCTCGCACCTGCGATACGGGGTCTCACTCGGCGCTCACGACTCGACCCGTAGAACCGGATGGCTGGGCTGCGCCAGAACGCCGGCGTTGGCGACGTCGAAGCGCGCTTCCTCCAGCCGCTCCTTCTCTAGCCAGTGGAAAGGGAAGCGTCAATCAGTTGACGTGGCAACTGGTTTCGCAAGCCGTCGCCACCAGGACCGTTTGTCAGCACGGCGACAGCCAGGTTCCTCGACGGCACGACGCTCAGAACGTTGTGATCGCCACCACCATGGGAGAGGACGCGATGGCCCCTCCTATCGAAGCCGCGCCAGCCCAGGCCTTGAAACAATCCCGCAGGGGCCAGCGCCGATCGTGCTCCGAATTCGGGCTCGCACATTGCGGCGAGAGCCGCCTCGCTGAGTATCCGGCGGCCGTTGGGCGCAACGCCGTTGAAGAAGATGCGTCCGAGATTCACGAGCGCTCGCGCGGTGCCCCAAAGCGTCGAGAAACACGGTGCGCACGAGCGCCACGTCGGGAAGATCTCCTCGACTCTGACGAGCTGCCCAGCATCGTCGCGTTGGTAGAGGGCGACCGTGGCTGCATCGAGCGGACGGTAGTAGGGGACCTCGATCTCCGCGATTCCAGCAGGGTCGAGCAAGAGCTCGCAGAGCGCCGCCTCCCACGTAGTTTTGGTCAGGCGCTCGATCAAGTATCCGAGCACGACATAGCCCGAGTTCGAATAGGAGTACACCCCTCCCGGCTCACCGACGAGACGAACCGAGGCCAGGTTGTTGACGAAAAGCTCGCGGCAGTCGTCTCCGGCGCCCGTATCAGCAATCGCGCTCGGCGGCGGCGTCATCGGCGGCATGCCAGCGGTGTGAGACAACAGCTGACGGATCGTGATCCGATCTGCCGCGTCACCGGCGATGCGGACTCCGGGGATCGCCACCGCGGTCGTCGCACGCAGGTCCAGTAGGTCGCGATCCGCCAGGATCAAGACCATGGTCGCAGTCATGATCTTGGTGATCGACCAGACCGGGAACAAGTCCTGGGGACGAACCTGACGCTCTGGCTCGAGCTGGGCACGCCCGGTCGCGCACTCGATCATCGTCCCATCATCGACGACCGCCAATGAGAGGCCCGGGACCTCGATCTCGGCCACGGCTGCTTCCAACATCGACTCGACGTGGCCAGCTGACAGCGACATCGCCTCACTCACCTCCCTTGTCGGCCTCTTCAGACCGTATGTCCGACCGGGACGGGTGCTGTCACCAATTCCAAGAAGCGCTTAGGGACAGGAAGGATTCGCGTTAGCCAACTCCCTGCGCCCTGCAGTGCGCGCCGGCCGAGTCGCCGAGGAGCTCGCAAGATCTCATCGCCACATATCGACGGTGACGTGCGCGGTTCTGGCGCGACAGATCGTCAACGGCGTTGCCGCCCCGTACGCCGAATAGGGTCGCAGTCACCGAGGTCGGCGAGCACCAGGCGTGAGCGGAGCGCCATGGCCGCGACGTAAGGCCCGCGGAGGTCGTCAGTCCCCACCTCGTGACGGCGGCGAGAACCCCGGTCGCTGCCTGCTCACGCGTTCGCGCTTGACCCTGACGTCGCGACAGGTCTTACGGTTCGCTACATGGACGCCAAGCGGTACACCATCGGCGCGCTGGCCGGCGCGACTGGGTTGACCGTCCGAACGTTGCATCACTACGACCGCATCGGCCTTCTGCAGCCCACCGATCGCTCCCCGTCGGGCTACCGCCTCTATGGCAGCGAGGACGTTCAACGCCTGTACCGCATCCTGGCGTTGCGTCAGCTCGGGCTCAGCCTGAAGGACATCGACGCCGCGTTGGCTGGGGACTGGGCAGACCTACGCCAGGCGATCGCCCGACACCTGGCCGAGGTGCAGCGGCAGGCGGCGCTGAGCCAAACCCTCGAGCAGAAGCTGCGGCGCCTTCTCGACCAGGTCGACCGACACCAGGACCTCACTAGCGAGCAGTTCATCGACGCAATGGAGACCATCGTGACATTCACCCACCTGTACTCCGGCAAGGTCCGCGACATCTACGACGCCGGCGATGGTCGTCTGCTGTTCGTCGCCTCGGACCGCATGTCGGCCTTCGACGTCGTGATGGGCGAGGCCGTGCCCGACAAGGGCCGTGTGCTTACGGCCATCACCGCGTTCTGGCTCGACCAGTTGGCCGACCTCGCCCCCAACCACCTCGTCTCCCTCGACGTGGCCGACTACCCGGCCGATGCGGTCGAGAGCGTGCCCGGCGGCGAGGCGGAGCTGAAGGGCCGGTCGATGCTCGTCCGCAAGGCCGAGATGCTGCAGATCGAGTGCATCGTGCGGGGCTATATCACCGGCTCGGCGTGGAGGGAGTACAACTCGAGCGGGACGATGCACGGTTCCTCGCTGCCCGCCGGGCTGCAGGAGTCGTCCAAGCTGCCCGAGCCGGTGTTCACCCCATCGACCAAGGCGGCGACCGGCCACGACGAGAACATCTCCTTCGAGGCCGCCTGCGACATCGTCGGCGCCAACCTGGCCAGGGAGGCTCGCGAGCTGTCGCTAGCCGCCTACGAGCGGGGCGCTGAGCTGGCGGCCGAGCGCGGGATCCTCATCGCCGACACCAAGTTCGAGCTCGGGATGATCGACGGACGCCTCTCGTTGTGCGACGAGGTGCTGACGCCCGACTCGTCGCGCTTCTGGCCGGCCGACGAGTGGAAGCCCGGCAGCACGCCGCCGTCGTTCGACAAGCAGCCGCTGCGCGATCACCTCGAGACGCTCGACTGGGACAAGACGCCGCCACCCCCGGCGCTGCCACCCGAGGTCATCGCCGCGTCCCGCGAGCGCTACGTGACCGCGTACGAGCGCATCACGGGCCTGCGCTTCGCCGACTGGCCCGGCGTCTCGGGCGGGGCGTGAGACCGAGTGGGTCCGAGATGGCGGCGGAGGCCGCGCACCGCAACGGATCGACGGTTCCGCGACGGCGAGACGGGACAGACGATGTCGCCCCCCTCAGTAGCAGCGAGATCGCGCCGAACGCCATTGTTCGTAGCATGCGATCGTGAAGCTCCTGGTCGTCATTGCAGGACCAATAGGCGCAGGGAAGAGCACGGTGGCGGAGCTTCTCGCTCGACAGTTGGCGAAGACTGGGGTGAGCGCTGCGGTGGTCGATCTCGATGACGTTGCCTTCATGCATCGTGAGATCGACCTTCACAAGCTGTGGCGCCGCGCGGCGATCGCAGCGCGATCGCTCGTTCAGGGCTGGTTCGACGCGGACACTGACACGGTCGTCGCCCATGGACCGTTCTTCGAGTCCGGCGGGTACTAGGTCCTATTGGATGGGCACCGCGAAGACGTCAACGTGCGCCACGTCCTCTTGCGGGTGTCGTACGAGACAGCCCTACGCCGGGTGTCGGGTGACCCTGGCCGCGGGCTGTCGAAGGACCCAGAGTTCCTCAAGGCGACTCACGACCGGTTTCGTGAGCTCGAGCGGACGAAGCCAGAGCCTCACTTCGTCTTCGATACCGAAGCCAGAACAGCAGACGACATCGCGACCGAGCTCGGCTCGGCGATAGTCGGCTCATCGCGCCGCGACAGTTGACTCCGTCCCGTGCCGTCCCCGGGAGGCTGCGACCAGATCGACGGTGACGGTCGCCTGGTCGCGCCCGAACGTCCGAGATCGCGAGGAGCCGAGCGCCCACGGAGCGGATGCTGGCGTGCTCTGCCGCAGGATGCAACAGACCCCTGGAAGAGGCTCGGGGAGTGGCCCAACCTGGTAACGGACGTCCTACCTCAGTTGCGGGCGTTCTGGGGCCGCCGCACCGGCTGCTGACGCCGTCGTTCTGGGACACCACTGGGTACTTTAGGGATGGGCGTTGCGCACGAAGGCCACGACCGCTGCTACATCCACAGGCTGGGCGGAGTTCACCTCAAGCAAAGGCCAGCCGCCGGCAACGGGCTCGGCGACTTCGTCGTTCCAGAGTTCATCGACGTCGCGGTCGCCGTCGAAGTGTCCTGCGTGGCGACTCCCAGCGCGGGCCCGGTACCGCTCTTGCGCGACCACCTTCGGGCAACGGCAGAAGACTTCGACAACTGCCCCGGGTAGATCCCCAAGGTTCTGACCGGCGACGGACCGGTAGAAGTTGCTCTCGATCACCGCACCAATCGGAGAATCGGCCGCGACCGCGAGCATCGCGGCAACAGCGGCGCGCCCGAGCTCCCTGGAGGCCTCGACATCGGGTACGAGGAGCACTGACATGAGCGCGTCCTTGATTGTGTCCTTGGCGACCAGCGGCAGCCCCAGCTCGCGAGCAAGGACAGGGGCAAGAGTCGACTTCCCGCTCGCCGGAGGACCCGACACGACGACATAGACGGCCTCGGGCGCCACGACACATGGTCGACCGCGGCGACGGCGGCCGCAAGCCGTCGGTCAAGTTAATGTCGCCTTGGACTCGTGATTCCGCGACGCCCGTGCTAGTGAGGGACGGTTCGATGTCCCGAGTCAAAGTCCGAGGAGACGCCGAACTGTTCGAGCGACGCCATCGTCGTCGTTGCTGGAAACAACCTCGTCAGCGGCCGCAAGCACAGCGGGGTGGCTGTTCGCCACCGCGCAGGCCCAACCGGCCCACCCGAACAGCGGCAGGTCGTTGGGCATGTCGCCGAACACGACGGTCGCATCTGCCGCGCAGTCCATGGAAGCCATCTCCTCTGCCACCGCGACGGCCTTCGTGGTCGTCCTCGGAACGATGTCGACGACCGTCGAGCCGGCGAAGGATGCCACGCCGACGCCAGCGAAGGCCTCCACGGTCGGCGTCAGGACATGCTCGGCATCGAGCCGGGGATGACGAACGGCGACCACGATTACTCGGTGTCGCGCGAGAACGAGATCGATGTCGGAGTAGACCTCCGCGCCGCGCCCTCTCTTGGCCCTGAGGCCCAGGTACGTCTCGTCGAGGAACATCGTCCGCGCTGACAGGAGGGCGACGCCGGCGCCGGGCAGCGCCTCTTGGAGGCGGTGAATGGCGACAGCAAGCTCCGACGGATCGAAGCAGCTCTCCTGGACCGCCTCGTCGCGCTTGGCGTCCCAGACGATGGCCCCGTTGGCGCAGACCACCCGGCCCAGTCGCTCGTGGCCGCAGACCTTCTGGAGTGCACGTGGGGTCCGGGCCGTCGCCACGACGAGCGGCACGCCGCGGCCCGTGAGTGTGTCGAGCATCGACATCGTCGTAGGCGATAGAGAGCCATCGGACCTCAGTAGGGTCCCGTCCAGGTCCGAGACGACACCAAGGACCTGGGGCGGGTTGCGTCTAGCGTCGGGACACTCCAGTCTCACGCCGAGATTGTCTCGCGGCCGGCGTTACGTGACAGGCAGACCCGGAGAGCTCGTCCGGTCTCATGGGGCAGCAGCCGGTGCGGGAAGGAGGGATCTCTCCGAAGGCTTGACCTTGACCAAGGGTCAGACCTCATCATCGGTGTCGTGGACGAAATGATGTCGATCGGCGAGTTCTCGAGCCGCTGTGGGCTGTCACCGAAGGTGTTGCGCAGCTATGCCGAGGCCGGCGTGCTTGACCCGGCCGCAGTGGACCCGGCAACCGGCTACCGCTACTACGACGCCGCCCAGCTTGAGGAGGCGGACACCGTGCGGTTGCTCCGACGAGCAGGAGTCGGCCTAGCCGAGATAGCTCGATTCCTCGGTGCACCGACGCCCGACGTCCTCGACGGCTGGGAGCGCTCGCTGACCGCCGAGACGCTGAGCCGTCGTGAGGCGTTGGCGCAGGTTCGGTGCCGTCTGGGTCCGGGGCCGATGCGAACGAGAGGAGCGACGCTGATCGACCTCCGTCCGGTACGGGACGCTGAAGAGCTGGCGACTGCCTTCGATCTGCTTGGTTCGCAGCTCCCCCAGCCCATCGACTCCAACGATTGGCGGTTCGACAACCTTGCCGCCCGCTTCCCGGCCGACCAACCGATCATGGTCCTGGCCGCGGCCGATGGCGACGTCGTTGGCGGAGCGCTGGCGTTCCGGGAGGCCAACGGAGCGGTGGCTCTTCGTATTGTCGGGGTCGTCGAGTCGTTCCGCCACCGTGGCATCGGTCGGCGCCTCGTCGAGCGCGTGGAGACGGGGGCCCGGCTCCTCGCCGCTCACACCATGGCACTGGGAACCGACGAGGCGATCGGCTTCTGGTATCACCTCGGCTACACGCCGCACCTGATCCTCCAGTGGGCGTACGACCCCGATCTCTACGACGCCGAGTCGGAAGCGGTGCTGAGCGGACCGCTCTCCGGGCTTCGGTTCTGGCGCTCATCGTTCAACCAGGTTCCACAGCTCTTCGTGGAGCTCGATGAGCCCCGCCTGGATCTGCGCCGGACCGTCCAGGAGGCGGTCTCCGGCTGTCACGTGGGGTTCATGATGTCCAAGAAGTTCGTAGCCGCTTCTTGAGCCGGCGGGGTTGAGGGGTCGGCGACGCCCTCTCCAGCCGGACTGGAGTGGATCCGCCCGTATGGTCAGGATCGAGTTCGACCGTGACTTACCTCTCAGCCTGACCCACTGCCGGCGTTCAGGGCGTAGGTCTCGGTCGAGCGCCTCGGGGCCTTATGGGGACGCCACTGTCGGACTCGGTACGGCCACATCGGCAACGATGGCAGAGGTGTCTGGCGCAGAGGCCTCCGATCAGTTCGAGCAGGTAGCGAACGGGGCGCCACTCGTGGAGCGATGGCTGGCTGAGACGCGCGCACCCCGAAACCCCTCGGCGCTGCTGGATCTCGTCGAGGAGGTTCGGCCCGATCCGGGAACCATCGGCGCTGACCTGGGCGCCTACAGCGGAGCGTGGGCGTCACAGATAGCCGACCGTTACGGCTGCCACATGACCGCCGTCGACATCGCACCCTCACCTCTGGCCGCCGCCGAGCACTCGAAGCTCAGACCCGTGAACGCCGATCTCCAGCAGTTGCCCTTCCGCGCCGGATCGCTCTCGCTGGTGTGGTGCCGGGACACCTTCTCCATGGTCGCCAACGTCCAGACGGCCTGCGTTGAGATCGCTCGCGTGCTGCGCCGGGGCGCGGGCGCCGTCATCTACACGGCGGTGACCACGCCGCGTCTCGAGCCTCTTGAGCGCGCGGAGCTGATCGAGGCCCTGACGATGCCCGGCTGGTGGACGGACGGCCGAGGCCCGATCGACGACGCCGTGGCCGCTGCGGGCCTCGATGTCGTACTGGTGGAGCGACGGAGTCCCGAACACCAGGAGTCGGCGCTCCTCGACGCCGACCCAGAGCTACTCCACGATCTGGCCGTGCTCGGTAGGTTCCAGCGCGAGTTGCCCGCCCTCGAAGCGTTGACGTCCCCGGTGTGGTCGGCCCGGTTCCGGGCTTGGGCCGCCTGGCCGGTCTATCTCCTGCTCGGCACGCTGGAGACCATCGCCTGGGTGGTGCGGAAGCCCTGAGCTGCAAGCAGGAATGCGAAAAGAGGCGCCGAAGGGAGCGCCTCTTGGATACCCATTCTACCGCCCTACCAGGGGCTTGCCGCAAGCGGCCTGCTCGTGCGTCAATCGTCCAGTCGAGGAGGTTCGTGGACCAAGGCGCGACACGTCGGATCGGGCAAGGAGCCGTGGGACCGCTGCTCCGTGCGCTGTGGATGGCCTGGGGCTCGACCCGTTGGCTACTGGCCGGCGCGCTGATCACCCAGGTCCTGGCGGCACTCGCCGCACCCGTCCAGCTGGGCATGGTGCGGGTGCTGGTGGACGGCGTTGTGGAGGGCCGGCCGAGGGCCCAGATCATCTCCGTCGTCTGCATGCTCGTCGGGGTCGTAGTGGCCCAGCGCCTCGCCGGCCTCGCCAACAGCTCACTGTTGACGCTGGCGCGCGACCACTCGTCGGCGGATGCCGTGTCGCGGTATCTGCGGACCACGGCCAGTCTCGACGCCGGACACTTGACCGACTCACGGTTCCAGGACCGTATGCGACACGCCGGCGAGGTGGCCGGTGATCGGTTCAGCTCCGTCGTGTTCGGTCTGGTCGGCCTAGTGGGAGCGGTAGTCGGTATCGCCGGTCTGAGCGCCTTGTTGCTGTCGATCTCCCCGGCTGTGGCTGGCCTGGTGCTCGCATCGATGCTCCCCTGGATCTGGGCCCAACAGCGCGGCTTCGCCATGGTCCGCGAGGTGCGGGCCACACTCCTGCCTCGCCGTCGCCAGCAGGCATACCTGCGAGGCCTGGTGACGGATCCGGACTCGGCCCTCGAGCTCCTGGCCGCGGGAGCCGGCGACGCCATCGTGGCGCGCCATCGCGTTGTGTCCGAAGAGGTGCTCATGATCGAGCGTCCGGCCCATGTGCGTCAGTTCGGCCTCATCGCCATGGGCACGGTCCTCGGTGGTCTCCTCCTCGTGGCTGCCTTCCTGGCGGCGGCGCTGGCTGCGTCCCGCGGTGACGCCTCGGCCGGTGACGTCGCCGCTGCGGTGGCGGGCCTCAGCGCCTTTCTCATGGTCACCGGGAACCTGGCCAACTCGCTGTCGGGCCTTCTCCAGCACGCGCCCTACCTCGTCGACTACTTCGACTTCCTCGCCACTCCGCCCTTGCTCGACGTTCCAGCTGTGCGGGCACGGATTCCGGCACGTCTGGGCGACGGCGTCGTCCTCGACGACGTCACCTTCACCTACCCGGGCGCGGCCTCGCCGGCGCTGGAAGGGCTGTCCTTGACGCTGCGTCCCGGGGAGCTGGTCGCCCTCGTCGGGGAGAACGGCGCCGGCAAGTCGACGCTGGTCAAGCTGCTGCTTCGCTTCTACGACCCCGACGGGGGGCGGATATCGGTCGCTGGCGTCGACCTTCGCGCGTGTGCCCCTCAAGAGATCAGATCGCGGACGGCGGTGGTGTTCCAGGACTTCGCCCGCTTTCAGTTCAACGTCCGTGACGTCGTGCGGCTGGGCGAGACCACGGCTCCACCCGAGGACGGACGGGTGTGGGCGGCTCTGCGCAGCGCCGGTCTCGAGCAGTTCGTCGCCGGGTTGCCGAGCGGTCTCGATACCCAGCTCGGCCCCCTCTTCCCGGGCGGCCGCGACGTCTCGGGTGGCCAGTGGCAACGGCTGGCGCTCGCTCGTCTCTTCTACCGAGGTGCCGACATCCTGGTCCTCGACGAACCCACGTCGTCCCTGGATCCGGATGCGGAGGCGTTCACATTCGCCCGCCTCAAGTCAGAACTGGGCCAGCGGATCGGCATCGTCAGCTCCCACCGCTTCTCGACGGTCCGCAGTGCCGATCGCATCGCGGTGTTGCATGAGGGGAGGCTGGTGGAGTCCGGCACGCACGACGAGTTGCTGGCCGGGGCGGGTCGCTACGCGAGCATGTTCCGCCGCCAGGCGGCCGCCTACCGTTAGGCCTTCGGTCCGCCCGCACGACGATTCGAGCTGGCGACTCGTCGGATCGCTCGAGGGGTCGGGCCGGTCGAGAGCCATTCGACGATCTCTAGTGCGGCCTCCGCCGGGGACTTCCCGACGGCATCAACAACGAGGTCGTACGGAAGGCTCCACGCATCGCGCAGAGTCGCCTGAGAATGCGCGGTGCCTGCGAAGATGCCGTCGTCTCGTTGCCGCTCGCGACGCTCCAGTTCCCCAAGGTCCCACCGGAGACCGACAAGCCACGCGTCGAAGGGCTCGAAGACCGCTGCTGCCATGTGCCGAACCCTCGGGTGCCACAAGCCGACTTCTACGACTAGGTCCAGCCCGGCCTCCAGGTACCCACGAATGGCGAAGGCCGCACCGCGAGTCACAAGCTCCTCGCGCTCAAATGTCTCGAGTTCGGGCCGCCCACTGGGTCCCCGGAGCCCGCAACGGTCCGTCTCGAAGAACATGAACGGGTCCGGAAGGAGCTCGACCAACGCCCTGCCGAGCGATGACTTCCCTGCCGATGACGGGCCCACGAGGAAGATCGCCCGTCCGGACGCTGTGCTCACCACTCCATTCTCCCCAACGGGGCGGCTCGGGTAGTGGGGAGCGGTCCCACCACCGGCGATCAGGGCTACCTCGTCAGAGCCGATCACCAAACGTTCTGGGACACCGCCCGGTACTCGCTGAGGGCGACCCGATCGATGCTCCTATGTCTTGTCAAGGGGTCAAGCGGGTGGGGTTGAGCCGGTTGATCAGTCGGGTGACGTCTGCTCGCAGGTCGCCAAGGCGGTAGGGGCTGCAGTCGGCGAAGAGCCAGCTGCTCAGGTTGTGCTCGCCGAGTACATCGACTCGTTCGAGGAAGTACTCGAGGATCTCTGCGAGCTCGATGGCGTCGCACGCGTCGATCGTGACGGTGCTCATGGGAGTGGTGTCCTTTCGGGGCGGCGTCGACGGCAGGGGCGGGACAGGACAGGGATCAGCCACTGGTGAGGGCACGCTCTTACGAGGCCACGGTGTCCCGGCCGCTGACGCGGGGTTGGGTTCGCGGTGGTGGGCCGGCGGATCGTTCTCAGGACAGCTCCGGGGAGCGTCAGCCGATTATCGAGCCAGACCCGCCGCCGCGAGAGCTTGAGCCGCGAGGGAGGTGTCGGTAGACCTCTCGGGCGACGTAGCGCTTGAGGATGCGGATGATCTCGGGCTTGGAACGACCCTCGGCGAGGCGGCGCTGGACGTAGAGGCGGGTACGTGGGTCGCTGCTCATGCGAGTGATGACGACGACCCAGAGGGCGCCGTTGGCTTGGCGGTCCCCGCCGCGGTTCAGCCGCCACCGCGTGACCTTGCCGGATGACGCCTGAATGGGAGCGACACCGCACAGATGCGCCCACGCCGCTTCAGAACGCAGCCGCTGGGGGTTGTCGCCGGCGGCGACGAGCAGGGTGGAGGCGGTGTCAACGCCGACGCCATGCACCTCGAGAAGGCTCGGCGCCGTCGTGGCGACGAGAGGTGCGAGCAGCGCGTCGATGGTGGCGAGTTCCTCGTCGAGGGCGAGCACGCGGCGGCCGAGGATGCGCATCGCCGTCTTGGTTGCCGTCATGACCGGGTCGCCACCCAGGCGGGGGCGCAGCGCCGCGGCGACACCTCCGAGGTGGTCGCGGCTGACGCCGCGCAATCGATCCCGGAGCTCGTCGGGCGCGGTGAAGCCGAGGTGGCGGATCTGGTTGAGCGATTTGATCCTCGTCGACCGCGCCGATCGTTTTGCGACCACCAGGGCGCGGATGGCTTCGACGTTGCCGTCACGGGTCTTGCCTGCGCCCTGGGCTCTACCTGACAGCGCGGCGCGGGCCGCTTCGACCGCGTCGGCCGGGTCGGACTTGCCCGTGCGACGGCGCGCTTGGCGGTTCGGGCGGTCGACCTCGACCACGGCGACGCCCGCGGCGCGCAGTGATCGAGCGAGGCTTGCTCCATACGAGCCGGTTCCCTCGACACCGACCTGGGCGACGTCGCCAAAGGACCGGAGCCACGCGAGGAGCTTGTCGTTGCCGGCGCCAGACGTTTCGAAGCTTTCGACGCCCAACAGGCCGCCGATGCCGTCCAACGCTGCGGCCACGTGCACGTCGAGGTGGGTGTCGACACCGCCTGTCACGTCGCACACGGACACGGGTTCTACGATGGTCATCGCCATCCCTTCGGTCTCGTTGGTCAAGGGGTGGCACGCGCCGCCCGATGGGTGCGGCGCCGGTGCGATCGTCCTGTTGGCGCAGGGCGATCCGCCGCACTCAGAAGGAAGAACGAGTGCCGATTGCAGCAGCTCGTGGGCGATGGCCGACGGATCGTTCTCAAGACAGCCGACAACGCGTCAGCCGATTCTGGAGTCAGGCCAGGCCCAACAGGGAAACGTACAACCGAACCACCCAACACCGGTGGACCCTCGTTTCCGTGCACACGTTAGATACTCCCTGCCGATTCGGGCGCGAAGAACGTAGTCCTGAGACTCCCTCCTCGAAGGCGGTCGAGTTGGGATGCGGCATGGAAGCCGTAAGCATCGGCACACTCTGGGTCAGTGCCACGAGAGCGGTGGAACGGGCTCGCTGAGCGGCCTGTTCCCGATTGTCATGAGTGAGTCCGTAGCCTCTTACGCGTCGCCTCGGCGGGGCGAGCGAACGTCGTCGAGAGTGGTGGAGGTTGTCGATGCACATTGAGTCTGTGACGCTCACCAACTTTCGGTGTTTCGGTCCCGACTCCGTCACAATCGAGCTTGATCCTGACCTCACGGTCATGGTCGGTGCGAACGGGTCCGGTAAGTCGGCAACCTTCGACGCACTCGCGCGTCTCTTCGGTGTAACACAGGACGAGCGTCGCATCCGACCTGAAGACTTCCACGTCGCCGTTGATGAAGAGGAAGCACCCGAGTCACGCGAGTTGTCGATCGACGTCGTCATCGCGTTCGCCGAGCTGAAGGAGGACGAGGACGAGGAGCAGGACGAGGAGCAGGACGAGGAGGACGAGGAGGACGAGGATGACGAGGATGACGAGGACGAGGAGGACGAGGAGGACGAGGAGGACGAGGACGAGAGCCCTGTGGACTCAGTTCCTGAGTTCTTTCGTCAGATGGCGGCAACTGACGACGGCGAGCTGAAGTGTCGCTTTCGCCTGGAAGCGACGTGGACGGACGACGGGTCGGTCGATGGGACGGTTTCGGAAGACGTCCGCGCCGTCTTCACGCTCGACGACGATTACACGGACGATGAATGGAGCCCGCTGCGACCCATGGACCGGGCGCGAATACAGATGATCTACGTCCCTGCTGCGCGCGACGGCGCTCGTCACGTGCCAGCCTTTCTTAAGGGAAGGCTCTGGCGGGCAGCGCAGTGGTCCGACAACCTGAGGACGGCGGTGGACGAAGGGTCCAGCTCGCTGACCGACGAGTTCCGCTCTGAAGCTGTCGTCGAGACAGTCGAAGGCGCCCTTGCCGAAAGATGGCAGGAGCTGCACCAAGCTGACACGGACGCCGATCCGATTTTCCGCCCGGTGGACCGCGAGTTCGCCCAGTTCGTTGCGAAGGCGCAGCTGGTGTTCGAACCGTCAGAGACCGGCCGGGAGCGGCGGGCCGAGCAGCTAAGCGACGGCCAACGGTCGCTCCTTCACATCGCACTCACCGCCGCCACGCTAGACGTTGAAGGGATGATCGCATCAGGCTTGAAGGACGATGAGTTCGACCTCGAGGAGGCCCGCCTCCCAGCTCTCACACTCTTGGTAGTCGAGGAGCCGGAGAACAGCCTCTCGCCGTATTTCCTGTCTCGAATCATTGAACAGATGCTGGATGTGGCGTCGGGCATGCATGCCCAGGCGCTCGTCTCGAGCCACTCGGCCAGTGTCCTCGCACGAGTTGATCCCAAGGTCGTCCGACACTTCAGGCTCGACGCCAAGTCGCGGCTGGCAGTCGTGAAAGCACTGACGCTTCCGGATGACGACGATGAGCGGGCAACTTACGTGCGTGAGGCCGTCAGAGCCTTCCCAGAGCTCTACTTCGCCCGGTTCGTAGTCCTTGGCGAAGGCAGTTCCGAGGAGGTGGTGCTACCTCTCCTGGCGGATGCAGCCAACGTCGTGATCGACCGTTCGTTCGTCGCGGTCGTTCCGCTTGGCGGGCGGCATGTGCACCACTTCTGGCGACTGCTTACCGATCTTGTCATCCCGCACGCCACGCTTCTCGACCTTGACCGCGGTCGCCATGACGGGTGCGAAGGGCGCATACGAGTCGTCTGCGAGCAGCTACAGGAGGTTGGTGTCGATCCGCTCCGCGGCGTCAACGGATTCGACGACCTCGACGACCTCGACGATCTCCTAGACGAGGAGATCGAGTTGCTGATCGGCGGCCTCCAGAGACACGGTGTCTTCTTCTGTGCTCCGCTCGACCTCGACATGACGCTCTTCAAGGCGTTCCCGGACGAGTACAAGGCGCTTGCCACTGGGCTCCCGGGGCCGCAACAGACCGACGCGTACGACGCAGTTCTCGGTCCGGGGGGTGATCGAGATGAGTACGATGGATGGGACGATGAGATGCGGTGGTACCGCTATCTCTTCCTTGGGCGATCGAAGCCGAGTAGTCACTTGCGTGCCCTCACCAGCATCGACCGGGACACGCTCGCGGAGAACACGCCCGAACCGCTCGATGAACTGATCGCGGTGATCAGCCGCGAGGTGAACTGACGTGCCGCGCGTCTCGCCGGCGGCATGGGCACCGAAGGGCATTGACGAGTTGGAGCCGGTGGCCTGGGACGCCCTGCGTTACGACGGGTCAGTGTGCGTCGTTGCTGGCCCGGGCGCAGGCAAGACGGAGTTCCTCGCTCAGCGCGCCGATTACCTGTTGTCGACGGGACGCTGTCGTCGTCCACGCAACATCCTCGCGATCTCCTTCAAGCGCGATGCAGCGAGGAACCTGGCCGAGCGCGTGGCCAAGCGCTCGCCGGAAGCGTCATCACGTTTCCACTCGATGACCTTCGACGCCTTTACAAAGAGCTTGGTCGATCGGTTCCGAGCAGCGCTCCCATCCGATTGGGCTCTGCGGGGAGACTACGAAATCCGCTTTTCCGGACGCCAAGACATCTCGACGTTTCTGAATGATCTCGCGGCTTCGTGTGACAAGTGGCGGGCGGCCGTGCACAGCCTCCCCCGAGAAACGTTTCTTCCAGCTGTCGTTGGTGACTTCTTGCTGCCACGACAGGTGCCGCCGGCTGACTCCGCACAGGCGTTCGCCGTCTTGAGCTGGTGGCGACGGATGTACCGCGACCGCGACCCACAGATAGTGGACTTCGTGATGCTCAATAGGCTGGCTGAACTGATCATCCGGTCGACGCCTCAGATCCAGCGGGCGCTCCAGATGACTTATCCGTTCGTGTTCGTGGACGAATTTCAGGATACAACGTACGCGCAGTACTCGTTCCTGCGTTCCGTCTTCTCTGGGAGACGTTGCGTAGTAACTGCAGTAGGCGACAACAAGCAACGCATCATGGGCTGGGCGGGGGCCTTGGACGATGCCTTCCAAGAAATACACGCCGACTTCGATGCGGAGCTCTTTGAGCTGGAGTGGAACTTCCGCTCGTCAGACGAGCTCATCGAAGTCCAGCATGTTGTCGCGCTGACGCTCGACGGTACGGCGCAGCGCGCCGTCTCGAGGGCTAACACGACGATCGACGGACCGGCCGCGGAGATCTGGCGCTTCGCATCCGAGGACGAGGAGGCTCGCCATATCGCCGACTGGATTGCGGCTGACTGTGCCGAATTCGGTCGCTCGCCAGCCGAGTACGCGTTGCTGGCGCGGCAGAAGACGTCTGACTTTGAGCCGCGATTCAGCCGTGAACTCGCCCGCGTGGGGATCAGGCTTCGCAACGATGATCGAGAGGTTGGGAAGCTCCGCGTGCAAGACCTCCTTGCAGACGACTTGGCTTTAATCATGCTCGGCCTGTTCAGGCTCGCTGCAAGCGCGGGCGGTAACGGACGGATCTGGACGACCGTGTCCGACGCCATCGTTCGGCTCCATGGGATGGAGCACGCCCAAGACGATGGCTACGACGCAGATGCCTCTCTATCGAGATTCATCAAGCGGTTCCGCGCCTGGTTGAGCGAGCATGAATCCTCCGTGAACACCGCTCATACCGCAGCCGACATGGCGATGGAGTTCGTCGGCGCGGACGCTGTGCGTCGGGTCTTCCCGACCCATCGCACTGTCGAGGCCGTCGACGTCGTCTTGGAGGCATTCAAGGCTCGCATGGATCAGGTTGTCCGCCCTGGCATGACGTGGACGCAGATTTGTGACGAGTTCGAGGGACGTGAGGCAGTGACTCTGATGACCGTGCACAAAAGCAAGGGCCTCGAGTACCACACGGTCTTCTTCTTGAGTATCGACGATCAACAGTGGTGGTCGTTCGCGCGCGAGCCCGAAGCGTCGACCGCTACGTTCTTCGTTGGCCTCTCGCGCGCCGAGCAGCGCACGATCTTCACCTACTGCGCCGAGCGCGGTACCCGCGAGAGCGTGGAGGCCTTATACGACCTACTCCGAACCGCAGGAGTAGTGGAGCGCCAGCTCGAAGGACACGCGCCGACCCTTCGGTTGGCGGAGTAGCCCCTCGTCCTCGCCGCCCCCAGTTCCCGCCGGCAGCGGGAGGATGTGGCAGACAGCGCCAAAGAGATCGTCTTCGAAATCGGATGATCGCTCGGGTGAACGCCGGCGCCCCCCGTAGGTCGGCGTTGAGTACCGCCGACGGTCCAAGTCTTCGAGCGCTGGCCCGGTCGACGGTAGTGGTCGCTGTTCTGGCGCGACAGATCGCTCGTCGGCGTGGTAACCCGCAACGGCGACTCGGTCGCGCGCGCCCGGAACATGTTCCGGCGGTCCTCAGCCCCGCGGTACTGAGCGAGACACGCCGGACGCGTTCCCGGAAGTACTGGTTGGCGCGGTGGGAAGCCGTGCCCGTCCCGCCATGACTTCAGCTCCGCCGCCAACTCAAGCGAGGTAGGCGCGCCGGATACGACGCGACTCCTCAGTCGACCGCGAAGGACGCTGCGAGGACTCCGATGACTACGACGGCAGCCGAGATCACAATCGACCGTCGAGAACGATCGAGATCCGCACGTGCCGCCGCAAGGGACTCCATTCTCTTGATGGAGTTGAGGCTCTCGCTGTCGAGAGCCTCGCTGTACTCGTCAATGTCCTTCGCAAACGAGTCGAGCCGACCCTGGGCGGCCGGTAGGTCAACCTTTAATGCGATAACGACGAGCCCGACCACCACAACGCTGAGGACTCCCAGCAGCGCGCGGGCCTCTCCCGCCGACAGCACGTCGGTTGCCCTGCCGACAGCGACGCCGACTGCGCCCACGACCTGTACGAGCATTCGGTCACGAGCTTTGGTCGCCGCCTCACCGGCTGCGTCAGCAGCCGACCGAGCGGCAGTCGCTGCTGCATCGCGGGCAGCACGACGCGCCGCAAGCGCTTCTGCTACTACACCTCGCCGAGCGAGGTTGTAGATCGAGCGCGCTGTCGGCAGACCGCGCCTGGCAGCGCCCGCCAAATCGGAAGGATGGAGGATGGCGAGCGCCACGGCCTGCTGAACGGCTTCCCGCCGATCGATCTCCTCACTTGCCGTCGCCCATGACCACAAGGCGAGCGTGTCAGCGTGTTGATCGGGAGTGGGGTCGACATCAAGCTCGACCTCGACAGTCCGAGCGCCCTCGAAGCGCGCTACTGGCACTTCGCCATGCCGCCAGTGCACGTCGGTCGCGAGTTCCGCCCAAGCCGCTTCAAACGCGATGCGCCGGAGCGCCCTCGTAAGTTGAGTTTCAAGCGCTCCGGGCAATGGCGAGAGAGCCTGCGGCTTACCGATTCGCTGAACCACGGGCGGCTCGGTGAGCCTGCCAGAGATGACAAGCTGCGAGGTTTGCACGGTGGTATCGCCGAGGTCACTGACAAGTACAAAGCCGGGGCCAGCAAGCAGACGATCGACCGCTCGAAGGCGTGTGGGCGCCGCTAGGAGAGCCATCAGACTCGTCTGCGTGCGAAACCACTGATGATCGGCGTCTGGGCTGTGCTCGTACTCGGCAACCACCGCAGCGGGATGCTGAGCGCATAGTCGCAGCAGGCTCTGCACGTCCGTGTCCTCGACTGCCCTGTTAACCAGAGCCAGCTCGGGCTGCGGAAACGCTTCGGCCGCGAGCCCGTTGTCGATGATCGAGTAACCGCCACCGGGTTGGCCGCGTAGTTCCGCACGCCAGGTCTCAACCTCGATGTCGACGATCAACCTGATTCCGGAGGCAACTGCTGAATCGACGTCAATACCTCGCAGGTCGTCCACACCGATCCTGCCTCGGGCGGACGCGTAGTTGAGGCCATCGTCTCGGGTGCACCCCAGCCCCACGAGGTCATCAAGGAAGCGGAGCGCCGAGGGCCCCAGTACCTCGGCTTCGTCAGCGGATGCGGTCACTGGGCTTGCTGTCGAACGTCACGACGACCTGCCAACGGCCATCATCCAGTTCGGAGGGATCCCCGACTCGCGCTCGCATCGCGGCCACCGGACCCGCAATCTCGATCCCGTTCCCGGAGATGATCCTCCTCAGTGAACTTGCCCGGTCTGGATCGAGTGCTACGGGCGGACGGCGCTGGCCCCGCAGTTCCGCTTCGATCTCCGGGCGCATCGGAGCCAATTCGGGCAGGTCCTCCACGAGTCCGTCGAGGGCCTTGCTCACCGATTCGGGCCGTCTCCCGGAAATCGACGCTGCGACCGTCTCCTCGGCATGCGGCACCCGCACTTTCACCGCTGAGTACAGCGCAGCGACCGCTGCCTTGGGTGACTGGTGCTGCCTCACCCCGACAGCGCGGAGGAAGTACAGCGCCCCTACGTCAAGTTGATCGCCAACGACAACGGCACTGGAGGACCGTGGGTCGGGATAGAGGGCTCCCTTCTGGAGCTCTCCGGGCATGTTGAGAGCATCCTTAACGGCTCTCAGTCGAACGCGTCCACGGGTCCGTCGGAGGTATCCGGTGTGAGGAGCGACAACCTGCAGCTTCACCACAGCGGCGCGCTGTTGCCCATTTGTGGCTGTGCCACGCGCAGCGACGAACAGACCGGCTTGCCGGCTGTCCCGCATCTCGCCGAGCAAGCGACCGGCGAGATCTTGGGCCGTCGCGAGGAACTCTTCGTCGCTACCACGCCGAAGCAGATCGAACCGCGCTCGATCGGCGTTTCCCATGAAGTTTGTCGGCGGGCTCCGCATCGCTCGTCCCTCGAGATCGTCGATGTGCTCGATGAGGTACTGGTCCGCCTCTTCATCAACGTCCTCGAGGACGAGCTCAGCGAGTGGGTGCCCGACGGACACCATCGCCCATGTCACGAGAGAGATCGCCACGTCCACCTCCGAGCGGTAGCGCACTCGGGACCCTAAGTTACACAGGTGTAACGCGACATGGCCGCCCACAGCGCGTCGCCTGGGGCGCGGCGACCAGATCGACTGCTGGGTGCGCTCCCGCGGGCGCCAGGTGTCCCGGAACGAGCGTCCAGGCTGGCGCCCGGCCGCATAGCGAAACTGCCGTTGAGGGCGTATGTCGGCCTACTGTCTCAGCGGCAAGATATAAAGGCGTTAGTCGTTTCTCTGCGAGCTGTGAAAGATGCGGTACGTCGTCATCTCTCCTCGGTACAGTGACCGGGTTGGACGGTCACCTCACGGCGCTGGAGCATCTGGACGGTGCCGGTGTCCTGGCGTCGGCCGGCATCATCGTCTCACCGGCGTCTGTTGTTGCGCGGCCCATGCGGAGCGGCAACCTCGTGATCCGTCTGGACACGGACCAGGCCACCTTCTAGCTGAAGGCGCCCGCGAAGGACCTGGAGGCATGGGATGACAAGGTCGAAGGGGCGCGGATCAAAGTCAGTCGGGAGGCTGCAGCGGCCGAGTGCCTGCGCCACCGCGGAGTGGCATCGATGGAAGTGCTCGCCGTCGAGACAGGCGAGGCGAACGCGCTTGGTTGGCCGTACCTGCTGACCCGGCGAGTTCCGGGCAGGCAATTCACAGAGATTGTCCCGGCTGGGGTGCACGCGGCGTGGGAGGAGCCGCTCGAAGCCGTTGGTGCCTACCTCGCGTCCGTACACCGCATCGAATTCCATGCTGCCGGTTACGTGGTGTCCGCCGACGGTCCCGCCGGCCCCACCCCCCCGGCCCCCGTCCGCTCGACGCACACGCCCGAGGCCGCGCAGGACGAAGCACTGCAGGACCTGGAGCGCTCGCACGGGCGAGTTGACGTTGGACTCCGGCGCGACCTCGAAGACCGCTTCGCCTCGATGGCCGATGCCATTCGCGATGATTACTACCCACCTCAATTCGTGACAGGCGGCTTCCACCCTGACCACCCCTTCCTCGATCGGGTCGCCGATGGTCTCTCAGTGGTCGGGTGCGTCGATTTGGAGGTCGCGTCCGGCGGACGGACCCTCGATGACCTCGTCACCTTCTCGACGGGGATGATGTTCCGCTTTGACGGGTCCGTCCCGTGGTGGGAGCCGCTGTTCGACGGCTACGGAACCCAGCCCTCGATCGAGGCGGTCCGCACGGCCCTCTTGGCAAGCTGTGGCTACCTTTTCGGCGAGCTGCCGGGCCTCCAGACGACTTATCGGTCGCTCCTCGAGTCGACGACCTGGAGGCAACTGTTCAATGTTCACCGCCGCCAATGAGGATAGGAAGTCAGACGTCAATCGACGCTCCCACCCGGCGGTACGGTACGGGGCAGCCGACTCGGGCTAGGCCGTCCGTGGTTATGAGGCGGCCGACTCGGTGTCCGGGGACGTCGCTCGGGCACGGACGTGTTCGATCAGATCGGGCGCATCATGTCGATGATCAACGGTGTGCGCCCAATCTCGGAGAACCCCTCTCGCTCGTAGAAGCGACGCGCTCGCCGGTTCTCGGGCTGCACGCCGCCCCACAGGATGAGCCTGTTGCGGCCCTCGCGCAGCGCAATTCGGGCCGTTTCGGCCAAGAGGCGGGGCGCGAGCCCGGAGCCTTGCTCGTCGTCTCGCACGCACGGCCCGAAACGAACGTCCGTCCTCTCGTCCAGGGTCAAGCCGTAGGCAGCGAACCGAGCGTGGTCGCCGTCAGGGATCGAAAAGCTCAGCTCGAAGACAGCGACGATCGCCGCGCCGTCGTCGGCCACGAGCCGAAGCTTGTCGAACTGGTCGATCGCGTCGCAGTGACCCCTGGCCAGGGTGCGGGCGTCGGCATCGCGGTGCCAGAACTCGCGGCTCCGATTCGAGAGGCTGGCGTAGAAGGACCCGAGCCGGTCGAGGTCCGCTGTGGTCAGTGAGCGGAAGACAACTCCACGACCGGGAAGCTGGACCTCGACCGGTTCGAACCTCATGCCTAGGAAGTCTCACATCGATGAGCCCGGTGCCGCGATGGGTGGCGCAAGCAGCGTCATCCCGACGCCGGCGTATGGGGATAGGTCCGCTGCGCAGAGAAGAACGGGGTTATGGGCGACCGCGACCTCCTCGTCAAGCAAGGCCCAACTCCGCGAGCATGGCCTTGAGGAGATCAACGTAGGTGGTGGCCGTGCCGCCTCCCGGCAGGGCCACTCCGGCCTCTGTGCGCCATAGGGCGTCGCCCAGCGCAGTCAGGACGTGCCACGCCATGACTCGTTCGATCGCGAGGCAATGCCCGGAGAGCTGCTCGTAGGCGGCCACGACGGCGAGCACGAGCCCGGGGCCTCGGGCGTTGCTCGGCAGATAGCGGAGGTCGAAGTGACGGTCGGCGACGCCGCTCTCCTCGAAGTCGACGACCGCCAGCAGCGACGCTGATGCCTGATCCCACACCTGGTTATAGCCATGGAGGTCGCCGTGCACTAGGACTTCGGGTACGGCCGGTCCGCCGCCGAGAACGCGATCAACCCAGTCGCACCACCTCATCACCAACGCAGCACGACCATCGTCGACGAGGCGCGGAAACTGGCCACGAAGGCGTTCGGTGTCCGCCTGGGCCGTCGGGTGGACCTCGGGGAGACCGCCGACGACGCGGGCGACATCCGTGCCATGCAGGCGCACGAGGAAGGCAGTTATCTGGTGAGCCACCTCTATCGTCTCTCGTGGGCTCATCTCGCTCGCCCACTCCCAGCTCAGGGGATCACCCGCCATCCGGCGTGTCACCAAGAGGACCGGATCCTCGCTCAGAACCACCACCTCGGGAGTGGGCAGGGACGGATCGAGGGCCCCCAGCCGCTCCAGCACCATTCCCTCCCGCCACAGCCGTATCGCCCGCACCTCTGACCACGCGAACTTCACGACGAAACGCTCGTCGACCACCGCACTCGATGACCACCACAGCGGATTGGACTGCGCATGTCGGGCGTTGATCCTGATCGGCAGGTCCGCCAGTTGGGGGGCACACGTGAGCATCGCCGCTCGCAGCGACTGTTCGGTTCCATCCTCAAGCCAGCCGAGCGCCATGACCGTGAGTCTCGCGGCTCACCCGTCGCTCAGGCGGTGGGCGTCGTCGATGAGCCACCTCGCGAGGCCGACGGCGTCGGCGACCAGTGCCTCGGGCTTCCTCGGGAGTTGGGCCTGCCGGTCGACCCGCAAGGCCATGGCCGCCCGCACGACGTCGTGCCAGTACTCGTCGGTGATGGTCAGGTCGTAGGCGCCCGCCGCGCTCTTGGAGATGACCTCGTTGGTGACGATGGTGTGGTGAAGCCGCGGGATGCCGAGGACGACCCACTGCAGCCCCGACTCCCACCGGGCCCAGAACTCCGGCGGCACCCGTTCGCCCTCGCCGGTCTTGGCGACCCAATAGTCATCCAGGTTGGCCAGGTTCCACCGCCGCAGGGCGTCGGCGTTGAACCAGATGGCTGCGGCCTCGAGTGGTCGGCCTCGTACGGCGATGGCCTTGGTGGCGAGGGTGCGCCACTCCACCGGGTTGGCGGCGAACGCGTCGCTGGGCTTGAACTCGCCCTGGATCGAGCACGGGGGCGACAGCGTGCGGGGATCGGCGGCAAGGTCGTCGGCAGTGGCGTAGAGCACGTCAACCCTGGGTCCGGCCGTGTGGAGTCGCGCCAGCGCCTCGCACTCGCCAGCGTTGGGCCGCCGGCTGCACACGGCCACGGCGTCGATGTCGCTGATGGCGGGCCGGTAGTCGTCGAGGGCGATCGATCCCGTGACGTAAAGCCCGGTGACCAGGCCGGGCAACGCCTTGTCGACGGAATGGAGATAGTCATCGATTCTCGGCACGACCGCCGGCGGCAGAGAACTCACGTCATCATCCTGTCCGGTGCCTGGTCGGGGTGCTACGTGCCGGCGGGCCGGCGGTAGATCGGCGGCCACGGCCAAGCCGGACAGCTCCGGTTGGGGGACGCCTGGTCGGATGGGTCGTTCATCAAGCGCTGGCTTGCAGTTGCTGGCGTCCGGTCCATGGAGATTCGCTTGACGTTGATCGTGCGAGTGGAGAGAGTGCCGGACATGCACGAGCGTCTGCTCCGGCGATTTCAGCGCCCTCAGCCCACTTCGGGCCAGGGGGCCGGCGCCGCGTCGCAGTAGCTCCTCTGGATGACGGGCGGGCTGAGGGTTGCCCTCATCGACCCGCTTGCCAGAGGAGACCCATGCCCATCGCACTGACCCCTGACCAGCTCCAGCACGCGCTGGCGCTGCGCGACCTGACCGATCCCGAAGCGGGGAGCCATGCCATCCAGATGCTTGTCGACGTCGCCGTCGAAGCGCTGGCACAGACATGGCAGTGCGACGTCCGCCGCCAACGCGGGCCCCGCGTCGTCCCGCTGGAGGACAACTACGACCGGCTCCGCTACCCGCCGGCAGACGTCACCCGTGACGCCCGCTACACCCGCTACGTCGATGACGACCACGTGCTCCGCAGCCATGCCAGTGCCATGATCCCCCCGGCACTCGCCAGGCTGGCCGAGAATCCTGCCGACGACGTCCTCCTGGTGTGCCCCGGCATCACCTATCGTCGCGACGCCATCGACCGCCTCCACACCGGCACGCCCCACCAGCTGGACCTCTGGCGCATCACCCGGCGGCGCATCGGCGGCGCTGAGCTCGAGGAGATGCTCCGTCTGCTCGTCGATGCCCTCGTTGCGGGACGTGCGTGGCGGTGGGAGCCGCGGACCCATCCGTACACCTTGAACGGCCGGCAGGTCGACGTCCGCAACGGAGACGAATGGGTCGAGGTCTGGGAGTGCGGCCTCGCCCACCCCGACGTCCTCGCTGGTGCGGGTCTCGACGGCTGGTCCGGACTTGCGCTCGGGATGGGGCTCGACCGGCTCCTGATGCTGAGGAAGGGCATCCCCGACATCCGGCTCCTCCGCTCAGAGGATCCCTCGCGTCGCCTGGCAGATGACCGACCTCGAGCCCTTTCGGCCCGTCTCGGTCCTTCCTGGCGTGACGCGCGATCTATCGGTCGCCATCTCAGTCGATGACGACGCCGAGCAACTCGGCGACCGGATACGGACCGCTCTGGGAGATCGGGTGGACCTCCTGGAAGCAGTCACCATCCTGTCCGAGACCAGCTACACCGACCTGCCCCCGAGCGCCCTGGAGCGGCTCGGCATCACCGAGGCCCAGAAGAATGTCCTTGTGCGGCTCTACCTCCGGCCTCTCGACCGGACTCTCACGGACGCCGAGGCGAACGGCTTGCGCGATGACGTCTACGAGGCGATCCACAAAGGATCAACCGGGCAGTGGGCCGGGAGATGATGCATCGCGGCCCCTTCAGCCTCAACACCCTCGTCGCACGGCCGGCGTTCTGGGCGCCCCCCATGGGCCAGCGGCCTCGTGATATTGGGACACCACGCCGGCCAGCCTGCCTGCGCCGACGACGAGGGACGGAGGTCGGCGCCGAACTGCCCAGCGGCACTTTCAGACGAGCACGCTGCACCGTTCTTCTTCCCGGTCCAGGGCCGACGGCACTCTCTGTCTTATCTGCCTTCCGCCCAGGAGATGAGCCGCCGAGCGAGCTCTCGGAAGGACTCCCCCACTGCGTTCCCCGGCTGCTCGATCATGAGCGGCCTTCCACTGTCCCCAGCGACGGCCCGGTCTATGGGGATGCCAACCAGCCGATCAACGCCCAGCGCCCATATCGATCGCTCCGGCACCACCGGCCTGAACACCTCCACCAGGTTCCCGCAACGTGTGCATGCGAGTGCGCTCATGTTCTCCACCCCGCCGATCACTGGCACCGACCATTGCTCGAACATGGTCAGGACCTTCTTGGCATCAAGGTGTGCGGCGTCCTGGGGCGTCACGACAACCAGCGCTCCGGCCAACCCCATCCGCCTCGCCAGCTGCTGCTGGACGTCGGCAGTCCCGGGGGGCAGGTCGATCAGGAGGAAGTCGATTTCTCCCCAGTCGATGTCGTTGGTGAAGCGCTGCAGCAGCACGTCGATAAGCGGAGCGCTCCAGCTCAGGGCCTGGTCCTCGGCGATCAGGAACTGCGTCGACATGACCTTGATGCCGAAACGCTCGAGAGGATCGATCCGTCGACCATGCTTGGGGTTTCGCCAGATGGTGACGCCGGCGGTCGGTGCCCGTCGGGTGACCCCCATCATGAGGGGGATGTCGGGCCCGTAGAGGTCGGCGTCGAGCAAGCCCGTCGGGCGGCCCTCGGCTGCGAGCGCCAGCGCGAGGTTGAGACTCACCGTCGACTTCCCGACACCGCCCTTCCCACTCGCGACGGCGATGACGACTGGCTTCGGCACTGGCTAGGTCGACAGGGGCGTGCCGGCTGAAGCCTCGTCGGGACCGGGCTGAGCGCACGCCCCGACCATTTCGGCAGTAATGTCACTGGCCGACTCCGGGAACTTCTCCGCGAGGTTGGCCAGCATCTGTGCGTTGCCCTCAGCGGCTGCGTCGAAAATCTCGGCTCGCACGGTCACCTTCGCGTCAGAGAGCAACGCCGCGTTCAGGGCGTCGCTGGGCCTGGCATCGACCTCGGCTATCCCGGATGGGCCCTCGATGACGGCGACCGCGTAGAACGTCTTCTCCGCCAGCCGGTCGATGCGTACCTCGACTACTCGAGCATCGACGGCTCGCAGGGCGTTGAACATGAACTGGTGAGTTAATGGGCGGCGCAGCTCGATCTTCTCGAGCAGCTGGGCCATCCACGTCCCCTCTTGCGGGCCGATCCAGATGGGGAGTTGCCGATCACCGTTGATCTCCTCCAAGAGCACCAGATGTGCGGCGGGCGACGCGTCGTGTCGACCCCGCCGAACATCAGCGACGCGCATCTCCACGACATCAGTACCTGCGGTCATATTCCGTTCCTCCCAGAGTGATTGAAGGTCCTTCCTCAGGCTGGCCCTCCCCTTGTGGAGCCGCGTCTTCACCGCGCTGACGCCGATCCCCAACGCGCTCGCTATCTCGGCGCAGGTGAGGCCCGAGAGGTAGAAGTGGACGACGGCACTGCGCTGTCCTGGCGGGAGGTGCATCACGGCCTTGCGGACGCGCTCCCCGATGTCGGCCGACACGGCGAGGTCCGCTGGACCCGGCTCCGGCGATGCGACGTCGACAGAGGATCCACCGTTCAGTTCAAGCGGCGACATCGGGGCAGCCGATTGCTGACGGAGCCACTGGCGGCACACGTTCATGCCGATTCCCGTGAGCCAGGACCCGAACCGCTCGGGAGCGTGAAGCTGGTCAAGACTCAGCATGGCCTGCACGCAGGCTTCCTGGGCGACGTCCTCGGCTAGTTCCAAGGAGCCCATCACTCTCCTGCAGGTTCTGTAGAGGAGGGGCCGGTGTCGCGCAATCAGGGCCGCGAACGCATCTCGGTCCCCCGCCCGGGATGCCTCGACGAGATCGGCGTCACCCTTCTGATGGTCGGCTGCAGTTCGGGACTTGGCCACCGGTAGATAGTGTCGCCTTGGCAACGTCCGGTTACCCACCGGCCCGTGTGCGGGTTAGTAACTCCAGACGCTCTGCCGCCGGCACTGCCGTCGAGGACAGCGAGCGGCCCCTACGCAAGACCGGCCACAGCTGTCACAAGCTCTCCCAGAGCATTAGGCGAGATAGGACCTGGAGCGTCACTGGGCAAGACGATCGACCCAATGACGCGCTGCCTTGTGTCTCACGGCCGGCGTTCAGGGCGGCCCCGCGGACCCTTGGCCACTCGTTCTTTGGGGGCACCTGGCGCCGGGGCGGCCTCGCGTCCCGATCGGTTCCCAGTCATCTTGGTGGGGATACTCCGGATGTGCATGCCCTGGTCCGGCGCCTTGCCGCTGCCGTGGACGACCTCCTGGAGGGGCGAACCCGGGTCCTTGTGGGGATAGATGGTCCGGACGCCGCCGGGAAGAGCACGCTCGCCGACCGTCTGGCCGCTGAACTTCCCTCGAACGCGGTCCGGGCTTCCATCGACGGCTTCCACAACCCCATCAGCGTGCGTCACCGCCGAGGCCGATTCTCGCCGGAGGGCTACTACCGAGACGCGTTCAACTGCACGAGCGTCGTCGACGAGCTGCTGGAGCCATTCGCGGCCGGTCGGGCGAGCGTGGCGACCTGTCGGTACGACTACGGCAAGGAGGAGGCCGTCCGTCTTGACGCAGCTGTGCCGGCCCGGTTGGTCCTCGTCTTCGACGGCGTCTTCCTCCTTCGGGAGGAGTTGCGGCCCTACTGGACGCTGTCCGTCTTCCTGAGCGTGTCGCCGGATGAGAGCCTTCGACGCGGCATCGACAGAGACGCCGAGCTCTTCGGTTCCGAGGTTGAGGCGCAGCGGCGTTACGTCACGCGCTAGCTGCCGGCACAGACGCTCTACTGGGCCGAGGTTGACCCCGAACGTGCGGCGGACGTGGTCGTCGACAATAACTAGCTCGCCAACCCGGTTGTCCTGCGTTGGTCAGTACCAACGGATCCTTGACACCCTCGACTCGCAATTGCGCTATGGCCGTGGTCCCGAGCCGTGACCTGTAACCCGCTGCCGGCGTTCTGGGGCGGAGCCGGATGAGATGCGTCCCGTGGTTATGGGCGATACCGACGTTCTGGGGCGCGACCAGATCGGTCGGTGTCCTCCGCACGGACTACCGGCGATGGCGTAGGCAACTGCGAACCAGCGAGTCCCCCGTCACGATCCCGAGGTCGCTGCGGAATGCCGCCAGGAGGTCTCGATACTTCTGTCTCGCGCCAGGCACGTTGTTGAAGTGCGGTTCGCTGTGGTCGCAAGCCCACGCATAGAGCGGGTTCGTTCGTTCCTCGTTGGCGGCGACCGCGGCAAGGCTCCCACGCCCGCGATGGATCACGTAGCCCTCGGCGGTGAACCCGAATGGCTTTGTCACAAGCCCGGCCGCCCTGGCAGACATGAGCATGTCATGGATCGGATTGCCACCGGCAGAGAAAGGCGTGACCGGCGGTTGCCACACCCGAGAGGGACGCAACAGAAGCGAGTAGAGCCCTAGCGTCTCGCACTGATGCCACGGGTCCCATCCCGGTTCGCCGACCAGTGCCGGATCAGAGCCCTCGACGACAGAGAGCGCCCCCTGAAGCGTGTCCGGGCGAGCGATCACGCAATCCGAGTCGAGCACCCAAGCCCACTGCGCCGACGGCCCTCGACGGCCAGCCAGCCAGGACAGCGCCTGATTGAGCGCAGGTCCGTGGGAGACGTTGGCGTCATTGGCGATTAGGTCGCACAGCCCAGCATCTCGGGCTTGGGCGAGCAGCTCGGCTGACCCGTCAGTGGAGCCGTTGTCCACCACCACGACATCAAGTGCCCTCCACTCGAGTACTCGATGAAGCGACCAGAGCAGCAGCGCCGTGAGATCCCTGGTGTTGTATGAGACCGTGACTACGGTCACCCGCGCCGCCTCTTCCTCGGCGTCCGGCCACCAGATGACGTCACGGGTCATGTGTCAGTTTCGCCGAGCCCGGCGACCGGCGGTAGGTGGCATGCAGCCCCGGGCCAGACGAACATCGTTCCGGGATGCCGCTATGCCCTTGGCCGCCGTGCTCAGGCCACCACCAACCGCGCCAAAAGACGACCATGGTCTCGAACCCACCCAAATACGGCAGGGGCGAATGTCCGTCAGCGAGAGGATCGACGGATGACCACGCGCGAAGGGCTCGTCCTCGCCGCAGAGCTGTTCGGCGACGAGATGGTCAACACCTTCGAACGTCTGGAGGCCGCTCGACGAAGTTTGCCTGCCCCGCAGCCTTCTCAGAGCCTCGTGGAGGAGGTGGCAGTGCTGGGCGTCGGTCCCGGAGATCTCGTCGCCGACGTCGGCGCCTGGGGTGGACTCTGGTCCGAGACTGAGGGCCAAGTACGGGTGCAGGTGCATCGCCCTGGACGTATCACGAAAGGGGCTCTCCGAAGCGGCGGCTCGTGGCGTCCCGGCCGTCGTCGCCGACGCCGAGGTCCTGCCCCTCCCCCCGAAGTCGGTTGATCTCGTCTGGTGCCGAGACACACTGTCGACGCTCGAGTCACCGCAGGCCGCGCTCAGGGAATTCGTGCGTGTCCTGCGGCCAGGGGGCGGAGTGATGCTCTACACCGCCGTGACCACGCCTCGGCTGGAACCCTCCGAGCGAGCATGGTTTCTCGATGCCCTCGAACCTCCTCCCTGGTGGAAATTCGGCCGATCCCCGATCGACGACGCCATCAAGGAGACGGGCCTTGACGTGGTGGGCTTTGAGACGAAGTCACCCGAGTACTCAGAGGCGCTGATGGCCGTCGACCCGAGGGAGATCAACGAGCAGCTAGCCGTGTGGCCCAGATGCGTCGCGCCCGGGTCGAGCTGGAGGAAGCACTCGGGACCGCCTGGTACGAGCGGTGGCTCGCCTGGTCGCATTGGCAGCTCTACCTCATCCTGGGGAAGATCGAGACAGCAGCGTGGATGCTACGGAAGCCGCCTAACAGCTCCTGAACCGGCGCCCACGGCGACGAAACCAGGAATGCCCGTGACTTGCCACCCAGTGCCGGCGTTGAGGGACGGTCCGATCAAGAGGCAGCCCCGGTCGTACTGGGCCACCCCGGGCGGCCGCCAATGGACGCCGTCGCGCGCAGCTCCGTCGGTCCCTAGAAATGCCGAGCAGGCCACTCCGAACCCAGACAAAGATCAGGTCGTGACCGTCAGACCTGCCACCGTGGGGGACGAAGCCGCTCTCGCGGAACTGAACGCCGTCGTACAGCGAATGCACCACGAGGCTGCCCCTGAGTGGTTCAAGCTACCGGAGATCGCACCAATCGCCGGCTATTTCCGCGAGGCGCTTCGCTCCGACGCCCTTCGCACCTTGTCGCGGAAGCCGACGGTGCGGTGCGCGGCTACGCGCTTCCCCTGCTTCAGCAGCGGCCCGAGACCCCCTGACCTACGGTGGCCTTGTCGTCGAGCTCGACCAGATCAGCGTCGACCCCGGCGTATCGAGGCCGGGGCCTGGGGCGAGAGCTCATCGACCGGGTGAAGACGCTTGCCTCTGATCTCGGAGCTACAGGCCTCCAGCTGACGGTCTGGGAGTTCAACCGGCACGCGCGACACGTTTTCGAGCGAGCCGGGTCCACCGCGACGATGACGAGAATGACCGCGAGCAAGTAACTCGAACGGCAGCGTCCCGGCGATCAGGGCTACCTCGTCAGAGCCGATCACCGAACGTTCTGGGACACCGCTCGGTACTCGCTGAGGGCGACCCGATCGCCGATTCGGTAGCTCGACCGAACACGCCAAGTCGTTGTGGAGTAGGTTCCGTCCTCACGCGAGCCCAAGAAGGGAGGTGCCGTCGATGGTCATCCAACTCTCACCCGGCGCCTCCCAGTCGCTGACCACGTAGCGGGACGGCGCCCTCCTCCTGAGGAGCGCAATGACGTTGGTTTCGCCACCTGATCTAGTTGTCGCCCGCACCCGCCTCGCTACGGGCGCCGCTGACGGTCGAGAGGCTGACTTGCTTGGCTTCCGTCTCGTCGCAAGTGCTGACCGGTGGCTGGTGTTCCCAGGTCGCCGGCTCCCGCATGGCGTGGCCGACCGCGTTCGAGACCTCGCCGCAGCAGCGGCTCGACACACGTCCGAGTCCCAGCCAGAGTTGGTCGCCGACTGCGCCAGCCTGCTTGAACGCGAGGTCGGGACCGCTCGGCTCGAGTCCGAGCTGATCTTCCGGATTCGCGAAAACCTCCAAGCCGAACCAGTCCTCGAGGTCGACGTGCTCTCATCCGCTCGGGTGGGTAGCCGCGCCACCTCCTTGGAGCGGCCGTTGAACTGGAACGAGGATGAATGGGCGGACCTTCTCGGCGGCCGGCTCGGTCCGTGGACGATGGCGGCGGTCGACGAAGCCGTTGTGTCGGTGTGCCACACACCGGCCCCCGTCACAGCCGACGCAGCCGAGTGCGGAGTGTGGACCCACCCAGACTTCCGGGGGCGGCGTTTGGCTGAGACAACGATCGCTGCCTGGGCAGCGTTGGTCCGAGCGCCCGGCCGCTCGCTCTTCTACAGCACTGACACCCGCAATCACCCGAGCCGGCGAGTCGCTGAGCGGCTGGGGCTCGAGCTGATCGGAACGGAATATCGCCTCGACGCGTCACCAATGGGGATCGGCGACGCCTGGGGTCAGGCGCTCCTCGATCACTACCGCGGCCTGTGGGTTCCGACCCCCGAGCTCGAGACCGACACCGGCAGCGTCACGGACGCGATGCACCCGGAGTGGTTCTTCCGCCCATTCGAGGCGTGGGACTGGTGGGACCGAGCCCTGCTCCCGCTCGCCGCGCAAGGGCCAGTGCTCGACCTCGGCGCCGGCGCCGGCCGTGCTGCGCTCTGGCTGCAGGATCGGGACGTCGCGGTGGTGGCGGTGGATTCCTCAGCAGGAGCTGTCGAGGTCTGTCGCCTCCGCGGGGTCCGCGACGCCCGTCTCGGCGACCTGCGCGACCCGCCAACGGACCAACCGTGGCGCACGATCCTCTTGCTTTGCGGCAACCTCGGGCTGGCGGGCAGCTGGGACAACACGCGGCTGCTTCTCGTCGGACTCGCCAAGATCTCTGCGCCCGACGCCGTCGTCGTCGCCGACACGGTCGACCCCGGCGGCCCAGCCGAGATCGGGCTGCGAATTCGCTACAAGGGGACTGCGACGCCTTGGTGGCGCCAGATCAACGTGCCCGTCAACGACGTCGCCCAGCTCATCGACGGCACAGGTTGGCGGATCGATCGGCACCTGGTCGACGAACCCGACCACGCCATCCTGCTGCGACGCACGTGACCTTCGACACTCCCGACCGACCACGAGGCTCGCCGCGTCGCCTCATGCGGTCGCCACCATCGACCTCGGTGAAGAGCTGTACGTGATGCCGTTCCTGATTGCTCGGCAGTCACGGCCTGCCGCGCTCTTCCCAGAGTGGGCGCTCGACAGCGAGCGCATATGCTCGAGGTCGTAGAACACGGGATCGACGACAGCAACGTCGGTCGTTGGCGTGGTGGTCATGTGGCACCTCCAGGTCAGGCCGAGCCCGGAGGCTGAAGAACCAGGCCCCAGCTTCGTTTGAGAGCGCCAACCGTTGCACGATCTGTCGCGGCCGACCGTCGTACTCGGCGCTCGCCCCAAACGCCCCTACCGCCGACTCGGTACGCCGTCAAGCGCGAGCGAGCTCTCGTTCTCGGTGGAGTTGCACACAGGTGGCGCGCCCGGCGTCATCCGATCTCGTCGGAGCTGCTCGCCGCGCCGAAGTCGGGAAACACGCGACGGATGACGAGGTCCCGGTTGCCGTCGAACGGATGGAACTCGGCTTCGACCAGCCCGTCCTCGTCGGGCACCGCGCCCTCCGGCACGTCTATCTTGACCGCCAGTAGCTGCACTCGCCGGACGCCGAGGTCGATGTCGACGTCGCCGACCCTGACAGTCAGCGGCTCGTCCCACATGACGGTGACCGCCGGTTCACCCGCGGCGAGCCGCGTCGGATCGACGCGCACGCGCTGCACGTCCCACTGCCCAGTAAGCGTCTCGCCACGCAGCAGCCTCGCCGCACGCACGATCGCTCCGGCTTCACGGCGCGTGATCGCGGTGAGGTCCGGCACTCTGACCTGCACCTGGGTGTGCTCCTGGATCGTCGCGAGTGCCTCGACGGTATGGAGCACGACATCCGCCTCAGCCGGCTCCTCAATCTCGTCAGTTATCGGAATCGGCGTGTGTGTCGCCGGCCCGAATGGCAACGCGAAGCGCAGGCCGTTCGGCGGGTGGAACTCCGCCAGGAAGCGCAAGCCGGGCAATACGTCGGTTGGATGACGCCCAGTGATGTCCAGGCTGGTCATGGAGAGATTGGCGGCCTGCGTGTCGTGGTTGAACCGCATCTCGATCGCGAACACACCATGCTGCTCGGTCCCCGACGCACGAGAGCCGACGCGGGCGACGCCGACCGTGACGGGATTCATGTTGAGGAGGCATGACGCGAGCACGTCGCCGGTTTGCGCGACGACTTCCGTCCGAAGCTGATACGGCTTCCCGGTGGCGGCGGGACCGACTCTGACGGCCGCATCGGCAACCTCCCCGCCGAGGCCACCGGGCAGGTCGAGTTCGAGATCGGCGGAGCCGAGCGGCGCCTCGAACGGTGCTCCGTACGTGGCCCAATCCTGTAGGCCGGCGGCCGCCGGGCTGTCGGGCCGCAGCTTCCACCGGATCGTCAAAGGGATCGGCCGTTCAGAGGTCGCCTCGGCAAAGCGCGCGAACACCTTGAAGGTCACGCACACTCGGTCATCGCCGACCTGCGCGGCATAGACAAGCCACGGCTGGTCGGGAACGTCAGGCCGTACGGCGTCCACCGCGAAGTCATAGCGGTAGTGGGGGTCGTATCGGTTGAGCTCGGTGTGCAACGCGACCAGACCCGCCTGGACATCGGCCGGCGCCAGCGGGCCGCCCCGCTCCGACGAGGCACGAGGCAACCCCATCACGCCAGTCCGAACGATGGCGGTCAGGTCAGCGACCGCGGCCGCGAGCCGGTCCTTGCCGTCGCGCAAGTAGTAGTCGATGACGTCGGGATACTTCGCCGCGAGGCCATCGACGTAGATCAACCCGCGCCACCCGGTGGGGAACGCCGATCCCGTCGTCAGTTCGTCGAACCACTCGGTGTTCTGCGGGGTCGGGTCCAACGGCAGCACGAGATACCAGCCCGTGATCGGCAGCCCGCTGTCGGCGGCGTGCGCCACTACGCGCTTGAACGACTTCTTGATCTGCCGCTTCTCATTGCTGCCGAGATTCACTGCGAACGACTTCACCTGGTACACGTCGAAGCCACCGAGTTCCGGCCTCGGGACCACGACATCGAGGCCCCGGTCACCTTGCGAGGGGCGTATGCGCCGCGCCGTCGGGTGCTCGCGAGCGAGCATGACCGACAGGACGTGCTCGACGTCGTCGCCGCTGAGGCGAGCCCACTCCACGCGTGCCACAACCTCATTCTCGCGGCGTTCGGGGCGCGGTGAGAGTTCGACGGGTACGTCGAGTGCGGGCCACGACGAACTCGTCCTCAAACGGCAGCCGACGAGTGTTCCCATCCTCGATACGCCCAGCCGGGGACGCCGCCTGCGACATGCGACGCCTATTCAGCCAACGGCAGAGTAAAATCCATGAGGGTAAGCGGCGAGTCCCCCCCC
>Ga0247713_1000017_pt1 | contig 132298 bp, 132 predicted proteins | sample 21E_NmetaG_FD_189936 | JGI IMG/M metagenome (GOLD analysis project Ga0247713, IMG submission 189936) | Soil microbial communities from hillslope of Landscape Evolution Observatory, University of Arizona, Oracle, AZ, United States - 2-1-E_N | ecosystem: Engineered > Artificial ecosystem >... | reverse complement strand
GGGGCTTCCGCCCCGTGAATGTCGCCGGAGCGGCCTCCCGGGCCGCTCACGGGGGCTTCCGCCCCGTGAATGTCGCCGGAGCGGCCTCCCGGGCCGCTCACGGGGGCTTCCGCCCCGTGAATGTCGCCGGAGCGGCCTCCCGGGCCGCTCATGAGACCGGCTCCACCGCGGGGACGCGGCGGAGGCGCAGCTCAGGCGCCCGTAGCGCCCACGCCGACAGCAGGTAGGCGCCCACGCCGGCGGCGGCGCCGGAGGCGACGGCGAGCGCGGCGCCCAGCCGCCCGTCGACCGCCACCATGTCGGCGACGACCCGGGCGGCCACGCCGGCGGCCAGCGCGCCGGCCAGGCTCCGGGCCAAGGTGCCGCCCACCGGCCAGGCCACCCCGACCCGCCGGCGCACGGCGACCCCCAGGGCGACGGCGCCCGCCACCATGGCCACCGAGTGGGCCACGCCGATGGCCACCATCCGCCCGCTCTCGGAGACGACGGTGGTCAGCACGACCATGAGCAACGAGCCGACGACGGCCACGCCGACGTTGACCACCGCCGGGCTCCGGGTGTCGGCCGCGGCATAGGAGGCCCGGGTCAGGAGGTGAAGGCCGGCGTAGCCGACCAGCCCCAGGGCGTAGCCGGCCAGGGCGCCGGCCACCAGGCGCCCGCCGGCGTCGTCCAGCGCGCCCACCTGTATGAGGCGCAGCCCGGGCCGGGCCAGGGCGACGAGCAGGGCCGCCGCGGGCAGGACCAGGAAGGCGACGCTGCGCACGCTGCGGCCCAGGGCGTCGGCGAAGGCGGACCAGCGCCCGGCCTGGGCCTCGGCCGCCAGCCCGGGGTAGACCGTGGTCAGCACCGGGTGGGCCAGGATGGCGAACGGGAGCAGGAACGTCGTGAACGCGATGTGGTAGGCGACCACGCCTCCTTCGACCCGGTTGGCCAGCACCAACGTCACCGCCACCAGCAGCTGGCTCATGGTGAGATACACCACCCCCCAGATCCCGGCCCGGCCCAGCGAGCGCAGCGCCGGGTGTGAGGGCTCCCACCGCGGCCGCAACCGAACGCCCGCCCGCCGCAGGGCCAGCAACGGCACGGCGGCCATGGCCGCCACCCCGGCGGTTGTCCCCCCGGCCAGGACCAGTCGGTGGGACAGAGGCAGGTCCAGGCCCCCGTCGCCGCCGGCCAGCACCCGGAACACCACCATGGTGGCGATCACCACCACGTTGTTGGCCACCGGGGCGAAGGCGGCGGCGGCGAATCGGCGGGACCCGTGGAGTACGGCGGTCGCCACCGAGCTGACCGCGTAGAACAGCACCTGGGGCACGAACAGCCACAGCAGGAAGCCGCCCAGCCGGACCTGCGCCTCCCGCACCGCTTCGTCGGCGACGGCCACCGTCAACGCCCGCATGATCCACGGTCGGGCGAGAAGGCCGGCGAGGGTGACCGCCCCCAGCACGGCCAGGGCCAGGCCCAGGACGGCACCGGCCAGCCGCTCGGCGTCCTCCCGCCGCCCTTCGTCGAGCAGGGCGACGAACGGCGGCACCAGCACCGACGACAGGATCCCGGCCGCCAGCAGCTCGAAGAGCAGATTGGAGACCAGGTTGGCCGACTGGTAGGTGTTGCCCAGGTACGTGGTGCCCAGCGCCCCACCGACGGCGATCACCCGGAGCAGGCCGGTGATCCGGGCGGCGAGGTTGCCGGCGGTGACCTGGCCGCGCGGTCCCCCGAGGCTCACGGAGTGGGCTGTGGGAGGACGCGCTGGGCGCCCGGGCCCACGCCGTAGTGCCCGAAGCGGGGCACCCCCAGGTCCTCCAGCGCCAGGACCGCGGCGGTCTGGCCCATGGGCGACTCGATGTTGTCGACGGTGGACAGACGGGCCGACAGGGTGTCGCCCCGCAGCAGGCCGACGAACACCGCTCGCCCGCCGTCGCTCTCGACTCCGGACTCGGCCGCCACCACCCGTCCCGACCCTTGGGCGTAGGCCTGCACCAGAGGGATGGCCACCGCGTCGTCACCCACTTCGGCACCGGCGCCCGAGACCACCAGGTACCGGGTGTTGGGCAGGGGGAGCGAGGCGACCGTCGGCGGGAGCGACACCGTGGTCGACGTCGGCGGGGGGGGCGCCTCGTAGCTCATGAATCCGGCGCTCACCAGGGTGGCCAGGGGACTGGCCTCCGAGCCGGCGCCCTCACGGGCGGCGGCCACCTTGGCCAGCGCCTGGCGGCGGACGACCTCCGGCCGGTCGACGGGAAGGTCGAGGGCGGTGGCCAGGGCCCGGACGTCACCGTCGCTGCTCAGGCGCATCTTGGCCGTGAACCAGACGGTTCCCTGCAGGGTGGCCTGGGCACTGACCAGGGCCCGGCGCAGGTCGTCGACCGGGCGCCGGTCGATGCCGGCGACCGCGACGATCATGACGGGGATGTTGCGGAGATGGCCTCGGAGCAGGTGGTCGCGGGTGCCGACGGCGAAATCCTGGCTCTGGTCGACCTGGGCCTTGAGGCGGCCGTTCTCCTCCCGGATGGCGCTCTGGGTGCGTTGGACGGTGTCGAGCCGGTCGTTCAGGGCGTCCACGGTGACCCGGTCGATGACGGTCGAGCCCATGACGATGCCCAGGCCCAGGGCCAGGAACACCGCCACCAGGGAGACGATGTGGTAGCGGAGGTTGATCATCCGCCGATGGCGTTCCAGGTCTCGGTGAGGGTGAACCAGGTGGCTTTCACGAAGACGTGCAGGGGCTGGGCCACGGCCACCATGACGATCATGGCGAACAGGGCGGCCACCACCAGCAGCACCATGTCCCGGCTGCGGACCCGGCTCTGGTAGAGCCGGCTCACACCCTTGGCATCGACCAGGATGGGGCCGACCTTCAGGCGGACCAGGAAGGTCGACGCCATGCCGGCCCGGCCCTTGTCGAAGAACTCGATCATCGAGGCGTGGGTGCCCACGGCGACGATGAGCTCGGCCCGCTTCTCGTAGGCGAGCAGCATGGCCACGTCCTCGCTGGTGCCGGCGGCCTCGAAGGTGCTGTGCTCCAGGCCGGTCTCGTCCAGGCGGGCGGCGCCGGGCGCCGTGCCGCCGGGGTAGGCGTGGACGATGAGCTGGGCCCCCACACCGAGCGCATCGGCGGAGACGGAGTCGAAGTCGCCGATGACGATGTCGGGCGTGTGGCCGCAGGCGAGCAGGACGTCGGCGCCGCCGTCGACGGCGACCATCACCGGCCGCATCTCCTTGATGTACGCGCTCAGGGCTTTGAGGTCGGCCCGGGCTTCGCTCCCGCCCCGGACGACGATGAGCACGTGGCGGCCGGCCAGGTCGACCTCGAGGTCAGGGAGGACCGGTGAGTCGGTGAGCAGATGGCGCTCCCGGCGCAGGTACTCGAGGGTGTTCTCGGCGAAGCGCTCCAGCTCGTCGCCGATGGATTGGCGGGCCGTCTCCAGCTGGGCCTCGAGCGACTCCAGGGTATGGCGCACCCCGGTGGCGATGATGATGCCGTCTCGCCGCACCTCGGTGCCGTCGATCTCCAGGAACTGGCCCTCTCGCACCTCCGAGAAGATCGACAGGCCGACGTCGTCGACCACGGGGATGCCCGCCGCGGCCAGCAGGAGGGGCCCGAGATTGGGGTAGCGGCCGGTGCTCGAGCGGGCCGCGTTCACCACGCCGCCTGCCTTGGCGAGGATCAGGCCCTCGGCCGCCACCCGGTCGATGTCCTCGTGGTCGATGACCGCGATCTCGCCCGGCTGGATACGGAGGATGAGGTTCTTGGTCCGCTGGTCGACCCGGGCCCTGGCCACGACCACGCCCTCGGCGGGGACGGGCCGCAGGGACGGGCGGCCGAAGCGCTGGCGGAGGGTCTCCCTGGCCACTAGCGCGTGCGCCTCTGCGCCGCCGCCGTGGCCAGCAGCTCCTCGGCGTGGTCACGGGCGGTGCCCGACGACGGTTGGCCGGACAGCATCCGGGACAGCTCGACGACCCGGTCGGGACCGGCGACCGGGCGGGCCGACGCCACCGTCGCCCCCGTACGGTCGTCCTTGGTCACCACCACCTGGTGGTCGGCGAAGGCCGCCACCTGCGGCAGGTGGGTGACCACCAGCACCTGGTGGTCCGCGGCCAGGTCGGCCAAAGCCCGGCCCACGGCCAGGGCGGCCTCGCCGCCGACGCCGGCGTCGACCTCGTCGAAGACGAGGGTGGGAGGAGCGTCGTCGCCTTCTCCCCGGGCGGGGGCCCAGCCCCGCCCTCCTCGCCGAAGCGGGGCCCCGACCCCGCCGGCGCCCGTGAGCACGAGCCGGGCGGCCAGCATGGCCCGGGCCAGCTCACCACCGGACGCCACCTTGGCCAGGGGCAGCGGCGGGGCGCCCCGGTTGGCCGCCAGCAGGAACTCGACGTCGTCCGCCGGCCCCGGCCCCTGGACGGTGACCTCCAGCCGGGCACCCGGCATGGCCAGGGTGCGCAGGTGCTCCTGGACCCGGGCACCCAGCTCGGGCGCCGCCTTCCTGCGGGCGCCCGCCACCGCGGCCGCGGCGGCGTCGGCCGCCTCGACCGCCACCTGCCGCTCGCCCTCCAGGGTCTCCACCCTCACCCCGTGCGACTCCAATTCGGCCAGCCGGGTACGCGCCTCGCACTCGAACGCCATCACGTCGGACAACTGCTCACCGTACTTCCGGCAGAGGTGGCGCAGCAGGCGGCGGCGAGCCCGCACCTCGTCGAGGCGCTCCGGCTGCTCGACGATGGCGTCGCCGGCCTGGCGCAGGTCGGACGCCCCCTCGGCGAGCTCGGCCTGCAGCGACCGGAGGCGGGCCTCGACATCGGCGAAGGGCCGCCGGCCGGCGAGGGCCTCCACGGCCTCGCCCACGGCATCGAGGGCACCGCCTTCGCCGATGAGCGCTCGGTAGCCGGCGGTGGCGGCCTCGCGGTGGGCGGCGGCGTCGGCCAGGGTGTCCTCCTCGGCCTCCAGGGCCAGGTCCTCGTCTGGCTCATCGAGGCGGGCGGCCTCCAGCTCGCCCAGCTGGAAGCGGAGGAGGTCCATCTCGCGGGCCCGGGCCCGGGCGTCGCCGCCGAGCCCGGCCAGAACCTCCTCGATGACCTTCACCTCGTCCCGGGCCGCCTGCAGCGGGGCAAGGTCCACCCCGGCGAAGCGGTCAAGGGCGGCGCGCTGGGCGCGGGGCGACAAGAGGGACTGGTGGGCGTGCTGGCCGTGAAGGTCGACCAGGGCCCCTCCGACCTCGGCCAGCTCGGCCGCGGTGGCCAGCCGCCCGTCGATGTAGGCCCGGGAACGGCCGCGGCGGGGCACGGCCCGGGCCAGGACGGTCTCGGATTCGCCGGCCACGAAGCGCCCCTCCACCCGGGCCTCCTCGGCGCCGGGCCGGACCAGGACGGCGTCGGCCCGCCCCCCCATCAGCAACTCGATCGCCTCCACCAACAGGGTCTTGCCGGCGCCGGTCTCGCCGGTGAGGGCGGTCATGCCGTCGTCCAGCAGGAGGTGGAGATCGACGATGACGCCGAGGTCACGCACGTGCAGCTCGGCCAGCATCAGCGGTCGGCCACGCCGAACTTGGCCTTGAGGATGCCGTAGAAGTCACGGCGGCCGAGGGACACGAAGCGGGCCGAGCCCGGGGCCTCGGTGCAGATGATGGCGTCGCCCCGCTCGAGCGTCCCGACCTCTCGGCCGTCGATGACCACCGCCGCCGGCCGGTCGGTCACCTCGATGCGCACCGCGTCGCCGGCATCGACGATGAGGCTGCGGTCGAAAGGCATGTGGGCCGACACCGGCGTCATGATCAGGGCCCGGACGTTGGGCGACACGATGGGACCGCCGGCGGAGAAGGAGTAGGCGGTCGAGCCGGTAGGGGTGGCGACGATCAGGCCGTCGGCCGCATAGGTGGTCCAGAACCGGTCCTCGACCTCGACGGCGACGTGGACGGTGTGGCCGGCGGCGGGCCGCTCGACCACCACCTCGTTGAGGGCCCACATGTCGCCATCCAGGGCCGGCAGGATGGGCGGCTCCCCCGCCTTCTGGACGAAGACCGAGAGCATCATCCGCTCCTCCAGGCGGTAGTCGCCGGCGATCACCTTCTCCAGGGCGTCCGTCAGGTTGTCGGGCTCCAGGTCGGCCAGGTACCCGAGCCGGCCCAGGTTCACGCCCAGCAGGGGCACGCCGGCCCGGCTGACCAGGTTGACCGCCCGCAGGATGGTGCCGTCGCCGCCGAGGGTGACCGCCAGGTCCAGCCCCTGGCCCAGCTCCTCGGGCAGGCAGCCGAACTCGGGCAGGTCGACGTTCTCGGCGTCGGCCTTGGGCAGGCGGACGCGGTGGCCGCGCATGGTCAGCCACCGGGCGGCCTGGCGAGCCAGGTGGGCCGCCTCGGGGCGCTGCTCGTGGACGATGAGGCCGACGGTGACCACGGTCAGGCGTCCCTGTGGGCGGTGGCAGCGTCGAGGGCGCCGGCGACAAGGGCCACCGGATCGGCGGTCGGTGGGGCGCCGGCCACGAGATGGGCCAGGAACTCCACGTTGCCCTCGGCGCCGAGCAGCGGCGACACCATGAGCCCCATGATGGCCGCCCCACCTGCGGCGAAGGTGGCAACCACGCCATCGAGGGCCTGCCGCCAGACCAGCGGGTCTCTGATGACGCCGCGCTCGCGGCTGGCCTCCACCCGGCCGGCCTCGAACTGGGGCTTCACCAGCAGGACGAGGTCGGCGCCGGGGGCGGCCAAGCCGAGAAGCGCCGGCGCGACCGTGCGCAGGGAGATGAACGCCAGGTCGGCGACGATCAGCTCGAACGGGCCGCCGGCATCGGCCGGCACCAGGTGGCGGACGTTGGTCCGTTCACGGACCGTGACCCGCTCGTCGTCGCGCAGGCGCAGGTCCAGTTGGCCGCGGCCCACGTCGACGGCCACCACGTGGGCGGCCCCCCGCTGCAAGAGGCAGTCGGTGAACCCGCCGGTGGAGGCGCCGGCGTCGAGGGCCGCACGGCCGGCGACTTCGATCCCGAACCGGTCGAGGGCGGCGTCGAGCTTGTCGCCCCCCCGGCTGACGAACCGGGGCCCCGGCCCCTGCAGGGCGACGGGGTCGTCGGCATCGACCATGCGGGCCGCCTTGGTGGCGGGCACGCCCCGCACCATCACCCGGCCCGCGCTGATCTCGGCCTGCGCCCGATCCCGGCTGGAGACCAGTCCCCGGCGCACCAGCTCCGTGTCGAGGCGCCGGCGCAGGGCCTCAGCCCTTCGCGGGGTCGGCTCCGCCGGCCGGCGGGGCGGCGCCGCCAGAGCGCTTGCGCGGAGTGGCCCGGGTGGCGCCGGCGGCTTCGGTGGCCGGGACCGGTGCCTTGGTGGCCGCCTTCGTGGCCGTGGTGCCGGCGGACTTCCTGGCCGTGGTGCCGGCGGACTTCCTGGCCGTGGTGCCGGCGGACTTCCTGGCCGTGGTGCCGGCGGACTTCCTGGCCGCCGCAGCCGCCGCCTTCCTGGTTTCCACGCCGGCCGGAGCCGGCGCCTTGGCCGCCTTGGCGCTGCGCTTGGGCGCCGCCTCTGCCGGCGGCGTGGCCGCGCCCTGCAGCTGCTCGACCTGGGCCTGCAGGCGGGCGAGGTCGTCCTTGGTGGCCAGCCCCAGGGCGGCGATCTGCTGGCGGATCTCCCCCCGAATGAGCTCGGCGATCTCCTCCGAGCCCGTCCTGCCCCGCTCGACCAACCAGTCCGCCGCCTTGGTCGCCTGGCTCTTGGCCACCTCGCCCGAGGCCACCAGATCCCGCACGATGCTCTCCGCCCGTTCCCGGCTCATGCCCAGCATCGACGCGCCGATTTCCAGGTAGCGCTTGAAGAGGTCATCGCTGGCCATGGCGACGAGCCTACCCGGGGTGGTCGCGGGGCGGACGAAGGCCGGACCTAAGCTCCACCCGGTGATCCCGCTCAAGGACTACAACCCCACTCGGCGTTTCCCGGTGATCACCCTGATCCTCATCGCCATCAACGTGGGCGTGTACTTCTTCGTCCAGCGCCCCTTCGACGAGACGACCAGCCAGGCCCGGTTCTCCTACGAGGTGGCGGCCATCCCCTGTGAGGTGGTCCAGGGCCGGCCCCTGACGGAGCAGGAGGTCGTCCGGACCCTTCAGTTCGACGATGAGAGTGCGTGCCAGCGCAACCCGGCGCCCGGCGACGAAGAGGTCTTCCCGAACAAGTCGGTCTGGCTGGCGTTGCTGTACTCGATGTTCCTCCACGGCAGCCTGCTGCACATCGCCGGCAACATGCTCTTTCTGTGGATCTTCGGCAACAACATCGAGGACCGTATGGGCATCGGCGGCTACATCGGCTTCTACCTCCTCGCCGGCCTGGCCGCCTCGGCGGCCCACATCCTCGTGCAACCCGACAGCACCGTCCCGGTCGTGGGAGCGTCGGGCGCCATCGCCGGGGTGATGGGCGCCTACCTCGTGCTGTTCCCCAGCGTGAGGATCCGGTCGCTGATCATCCTTTTCGTGATCGTCCTGTTCCGGGACATCCCGGCGAAATGGCTGCTCGGGATCTGGTTCGTGACCCAGTTCTTCACCAACCCCAACGAGGGCGTGGCGTGGGTGGCCCATGTCGGCGGGTTCGTCTTCGGTGCCCTCGTGGCCTTCTTCCTCCGCGAACGCCTCCGCCCGTCGCGGGTCTCGCGCTTGGAGCCGGCGCCGGATCCGACCTGGTGACGCCGCTCTGCTAGGCAGGGGCCGTGCCCCGATTCGAGCCCTTCGCCGGCGTCCGCTACGACCTCGACCGCGTCGACCTCGACGATGTGGTCGCCCCGCCCTACGACGTCATCGGGCCAGAGGAGCAGTCGGCACTGGAGGGCCGGAGCCCACACAACGTCGTCCGCATCGACATCCCGCGTGACGCCGGCGGCGGCCGCGACCGGTACGCGGTGGCCGGCGCCCTCCTCGACGAGTGGCTTGCCGCCGGCGTGCTGCGGACCGACCCCGAGCCCGGCTTCTACGCCTACCGGATGGGCTACCACGACGTCGACGGCAACAGCCGCCAGATCGTGGGCGTGCTGGGCGCTCTCGAGCTGGTCGCCCCCGGCGAGGGCGACGTGCTGCCCCATGAGGAGACCCAGTCCAAGGTGCGCGACGACCGGCTTCGCCTCCGGCGCGCCTGCCGGGCCGACCTGTCGCCGGTGTGGGGGCTGTCCATGGCCCAGGGCTTGTCCGAGCTGTGCAGCACCGCGGCACCCGGCGCTCCGGTGGCCCGCTGCACCGACGAGGAGGGGGTGCACCACCGCCTCTGGCGCCTGAGCCGGCCCGGTGTGGTGGAGGCGGTGACGGCCGCAGTCGGCTCGGCGCCGGTGGTGATCGCCGACGGCCACCACCGGTACTCCGTGGCCCTGGTCCACCGTGACGAGGTCCGCGCCGCCCGCGGCCGAGCCGGCGGCGACGAGGACCTGCTCCTGGCCCTGGTGTGTGAGTTGGCCGACAGCCAAGCCGGGGTGCGACCCATCCACCGCCTCGTCACCGACCTGCCGCCGGGCTTCGACCTCCTGGCCGCCCTGGACCCCTTCTTCGAGCCGGTGGCCGACTCCGGGCCTCCGTCGACCCTGCCCGACCGTATGGCCGATGCCGGCGCCCTCGGCCTGCTGGCGGGGGGAGACCAGGCCTGGCTGCTGGTACCCCGTCCGAGCGCCGGCGCCACCGGCGGGGCCGATGGCACACCGCCCGACGCCGCCCTGCTCGACGCCGCCCTGGCGACGCTGCCGCCCCACACCCTGGGCTTCGAGCACTCCCTCGACGCCGTGCTGGCCCAGGTGAGCTCGGGCAAGGCCTCGGCGGGCGTGCTGCTGCGCCCGGTGGACGTGCACGAGATCGCCCGCACCGCGCTCGCCGGCCGCCGGATGCCCACCAAGACCACCTTCTTCCATCCCAAGCCCCGCACGGGCATGGTCTTCCGCCGCCTCGGCGACTGACCGCTCACGCCAGTGCTTCGGCGAGGCGACCCTGCGCCCGCTCCAGGGCGGCCGCCGCCCGCTTGGCGTGCCGAGCGTTGACGACCGCCTCGGCCACCACCTCGGTGCGGCTCTGGGTGCCGGCGCCGGTGCGGAAGAAGCGCCGGCGGACCCGGCCCACCACCAGCATCCTCTCGTCGACATCGTGGTCGGCGGCGCTGGCCGGCGCCGCGAACCAGACGACCGGCACGGTCTCGGCCCGCTCGTTCGGCCGTTCCACCGTGACCTCGTAGGCGACCAGGCGGTCACCCGACGGCAGCTCCCGGGTCTCCGGTGGGCGGGCCAGCTTGCCCAGCAGCACCACCACGTTGGTCATGACATTTCCCCTTCGTTCGCTGTACGCAGGCGAGGGGGAAGCGCCAGCAGGAACTCTACCGACGGGGTGTGACAAATTGGCCGCTGGGCCCAAGCGCGTCCTAGCCGAGGGCGGAGAGGCGCTCAGCGGCGTCGGCCAGGCCCGGCTCGACCGTCATGACCCTCTGGAACAGCTCCCGGGCCTTGGGGGCGTCGCCGGCCCGCTCGTAGAGGTCTGCGAGGGCGTACCAAAGACGAGCATGGTGGAGAGCAGCGGCCCGTTTGGGGCGTACCGGGCCGCGTTCCAGCAGCTGGATGGCGCCTTTGACGTCACCCTGGTCGGCCAGCGCCCCGGCGGCCACGATCCGGCCCTCGGTCACCAGAGCCGCCTCGGGCGAGGCCTCCCGCAGCTCGTCCCACAGGTCGGCCACCGCCTTGTAGCGCCTCAGGGCTCGGTAACAGTCGGCCAGGACCGGGTGCTGCTCCACGGAGGAAGACAGAGCACGGAACGCTTCGAGTTCCTTGGCCGCCAGCGCCCACTGCCCGTTGCCGTAATACGCCAAGCCGGTCAACTCCCGTACGGCCGGCACGGTGGGAGCTTCCTTGCTGAGCGGCTTGAGGATGCGCAGGGCGTCGGCCAGATGGTCACGCTCGAAGGCGTCCGCCGCCTGGCTCAGTCGCCGCTCGATCCTGGGAGCGATCGACGGCTCGACTGCGCCGGCCACTTCCTGGGCGATGACCTTGGGCACCTTGCGGGTGCGGGGGGAGGGAGCGGCTGGGCTCGGCGCGCCGGCCTTCTTGCGGGCCGGCCGGCGCTCGGACGCCGGCTCTTCGGTCCACTTCTCCGGTTCCCAGGCCGGCGGCCGGCCCCGGTCCCGCTTCTCGGGCGGCTTGTCCTCACGGTCGGGCGCAGGGCGGACCGTGCGGGCGCCGGCCCTTGCCACCTTGCCCCACGTCGAGGGCATGGTCTGGTCTGGCGTGCGCCCACCTCGACGCCCCTCGGCGCCCGTCCCGGGCGCCCTTCGCCTGGCGCCGTCCCGATCGGCCGCCGGCGCGCTCCGGCCGGAGCCATCGCGCCCTTGCGGGCTCCGCGATCCCTCTCCGGGCGCAGGGCTCTTCTTGCCGCCGGCGCGCCCGGCGGCGCTCTGGGGGCCGGACCGCCGGCCCGGCCGGGAACCTCCGTCGGGCGGCTGGCGTCGGGGAGGGGCCACGGAGCGACAGTAATGGATGTCGACGGAGCGGCCTCCCGGGCCGCTCACGCAGAAGGCCCCCACCGAGGTGGGGGCCTTCTCGAAAGAATCCGGCGGCGACCTACTCTCCCAGGGGGATGCCCCCCAAGTACCATCGGCGCTGGCAGGCTTAACTTCCGTGTTCGGAATGGGAACGGGTGTGACTCCGCCGCTAAGGCCACCGGAAATCTAGGGCTCTTCTTGAGCCTTTCAGAGCGAGCACGAACAACTTAATTAGAAGAATCTCCAAGCCCTCGGCCGATTAGTACCGGTCGGCTGAGTACCTTGCGGTACGTACACCTCCGGCCTATCAACGTGGTCATCTGGCCACGGGCCTTACCAGCTTGTGCTGTGGGAAACCTCATCTAGGAACGAGCTTCGCGCTTAGATGCTTTCAGCGCTTATCCCACCCGCAGGTCGCTAACCAGCCGTGCCCTTGGCAGGACAACTGGCACACGAGAGCTGCGTCCGTCCCGGTCCTCTCGTACTAGGGACAGCCTTCCTCAAGTTTCCTACGGCTGTGACGGATAGGGACCGAACTGTCTCACGACGTTCTAAACCCAGCTCGCGTACCGCTTTAATGGGCGAACAGCCCAACCCTTGGGAGATGCTTCACCCCCAGGATGCGACGAGCCGACATCGAGGTGCCAAACCTTCCCGTCGATATGGACTCTTGGGGAAGATGAGCCTGTTATCCCCGGGGTACCTTTTATCCGTTGAGCGACGGCGCTTCCACACGCAACCGCCGGATCACTATGCCCTGCTTTCGCACCTGCTCGACCTGTATGTCTCGCAGTCAAGCTCCCTTGTGCCATTGCACTCGACGGCTGATTGCCAACCAGCCTGAGGGAACCTTTGGGCGCCTCCGTTACTCTTTAGGAGGCGACCGCCCCAGTCAAACTACCCGCCTGCCGCTGTCCCCGACCCGGATTCACGGGTCTGGGTTAGAGCCCCAGTACATACAGGGTGGTATTTCAACGTTGGCTCCACCACAGCTAGCGCTGCAGCTTCCAAGCCTCCCACCTATCCTACACAATATGTACCAAGACTCAACATCAGGTTGTAGTAAAGGTCCACGGGGTCTTTCCGTCCTGTCACAGCTACCGAGCATCTTTACTCGGACTTCAATTTCGCCGGGTCAGTGGTTGAGACAGTAGTGAAGTCGTTACGCCATTCGTGCAGGTCGGAACTTACCCGACAAGGAATTTCGCTACCTTAGGCATTCTTGTTACTTCCAATCCGGCCTTGTGCCGGAGAGAAAGGCCAGGGCATTTCTGCCTGGCTCCTCATGTCGCCATGAGGATCGGACTGTATCTTCACCGCTTTGATAGCGCGGTGCCTGGCGTGCAGTCTCTGAGGATCCTGCAAGGACCATTGCGAGCGTCCGGCTGCGTTGCTTGCCCTGCGCGTTCATCGCGTAGGCCAGGCGTACAGCCCGCTCGAATCCGGCCGGCGTGAGGTGCTCCTTCCGTCGCATCGATCGGACGATCTCTGCGAACAGCCGGAAGTCGGCTGCCTTCACGACGAGCTGGTGTGTTTCGAAGAACGGGAGGATGCCTTCCTCGAGATCTCCCAACGAGTCGACGGCGTAGGTCAACACGCTGCTCTTCGGCCCCTTGGCGCGTATGCGCCCGATACCGAAGAAGGAGTTCACGTCTTCGAGCACTTCTCGATACCGCTCGTGTTGGTAGACCTGGAAAGTGGGGTGCAGTTGCCACCCACGGGTCTGCCGAACGTACGGATTGCGGCGGACGGAAACGGAGAAGCAAACCTCTCCGTCGACGAACCCCACGACCCACATCGGATCGAGTCTCGGTCTTGCAGTTTCCTGCTGATTTTCCCCACTCGTCGCATTGTCACCGCTCATTCCCACATCCTACGAGGAGGGTGTGACAACGAACTGGTAGCGCGAGATACACGGGACGTTCCAGCATATAGCCAAGTTTTGTAACGGCCTGAGTTGAAACTCCACCGTTATAGTTACGGCCGCCGTTTACCGGGGCTTAGGTTCAGAGCTTCGCCCTTGCGGACTAACCCTTCCCCGTAACCTTCCGGCACCGGGCAGGCGTCACAGCGTATACATCGTCTTGCGACTTCGCACGCTGCTGTGTTTTTAGTAAACAGTCGCTTCACCCTGCTCTCTGCGACCTCTTCGGGCTCAGCACGCGAGGTGCGTCACCCTGATGAGGCCCTCCTTCTCCCGAAGTTACGGAGGTATTTTGCCGAGTTCCTTAACCACTGTTCTCCCGATCGCCTTGGTATTCTCTACCTGCCCACCTGCGTCGGTTTGGGGTACGGGCACCGTGTCAGCTCGCTAGAGGCTTTTCTCGGCAGCATGGGATCAATGACTTCGCCTTAATCGGCTCGGCATCGCGTCTCAGGCTTGATGGGGTTCGGATTTGCCTGAACCCCGCCCTACACGCTTACCCCGGGACAACCAACGCCCGGGATCACCTACCCTCCTGCGTCTCCCCGTCGCTGTCCGCCACGGAATGGGTCGGTTCGCTCCCGAAGGAGCAGCCCCTTAGCAATTCCGTCTTGGAATGGGCGCGGACACGGTGGTACTGGAATATCAACCAGTTGTGCATCGACTACGCCTTTCGGCCTCGCCTTAGCTCCCGACTCACCCTGGGCGGATTAGCCTTCCCCAGGAACCCTTGGGCATTCGGCGGAGGAGTTTCTCACTCCTCTTTCGCTACTCATGCCGGCATTCGCTCTCGAACGCGCTCCACGACCGCTTTTGCGGCCGCTTCACTGCACGCTCGACGCTCCCCTACCACTCCTCTGATTGAACAGAGAAATCCGCAGCTTCGGCTCTAGGCTTGAGCCCCGTTTCATTGTCCGCGCAGGACCACTCGACCAGTGAGCTATTACGCACTCTTTCAAGGGTGGCTGCTTCTAAGCCAACCTCCTGGCTGTCTGTGCAATCCCACATCGTTTTCCACTTAGCCTAGAATTAGGGGCCTTAGCTGGCGGTCTGGGCTGTTTCCCTCTCGACCATGAAGCTCATCCCCCATGGTCTCACTGCCGGGCTATTGAAGCGTTGGCATTCGGAGTTTGATTGGGGTCGGTAAGCTTGTAGGCCCCCTAACCCATTCAGTGCTCTACCTCCAACGCTGATCACCCGACGCTGCACCTAAATGCATTTCGGGGAGAACCAGCTATCACCGAGTTTGCTTGGCCTTTCACCCCTATCCACAGGTCATCCCCCATGTTTTCAACCATGGTGGGTTCGGTCCTCCACGGGGTCTTACCCCCGCTTCAACCTGCCCATGGATAGATCACTCGGCTTCGGGTCTACCGCTCGCGACTGAAACGCCCTGTTCAGACTCGCTTTCGCTCCGGCTCCCCCTCACGGGTTAACCTTGCCACGAACGGTAACTCGCCGGCTCATTCTTCAAAAGGCACGCCATCACGGCTCCCGGTTGCCCGGGAACGACGCTCTGACTGTTTGTAAGCCAACGGTTTCAGGTACTATTTCACTCCCCTCCCGGGGTACTTTTCACCTTTCCCTCACGGTACTAGTTCGCTATCGGTCGCCTGGAAGTACTTAGCCTTACGAGGTGGTCCTCGCAGATTCACGCCAGATTTCACGGGTCCGGCGCTACTTGGGAACACAGCTCGAGATTGACTACCTTTCGCGTACGGGGCTCTTACCCACTACGGCACGCCTTTCCAAAACGCTTCCGCTAGGCATCAATTTTGTAACTCGATCCTGGGGTCTGGTGCCCCCGGCTGCTGGTCCCGCGACCCCGAACTGGCAACGCCACCAGGCTATTGCACCAGTTCGGTTTAGGCTGATCCCGTTTCGCTCGCCGCTACTCAGGGAGTCACAGTTGTTTTCCTCTCCTCGGGTTACTGAGATGTTTCAGTTCACCCGGTTCCCTCTACCCGCCCTATGTGTTCAGGCGGGAGTCACACCCCATGACGGGTGCGGGGTTTCCCCATTCGGATATCCACGGATCGAAGCTTGGTCGGCAGCTCCCCGTGGCTTTTCGCAGCCACCCACGTCCTTCTTCGGCTTCAGGCGCCAAGGCATCCACCGTTGGCTCTTTGTAGCTTGGAGAATCATAAAGATGCTCGTGCTCGCTCTGAAATTCTCAAGGTACAACGACAAACGGCGCCCCAGAGGGGCGCTTCGTTTGGCGTAACCAGCCAGAGGTCGCTCCGTCGGAGCGGCGTAGCAGTTGCCGTACAGAAGGAACGCAACAGCGCGCCTTCAAAACGGAACAGAGAGCGTAGTGAGTACGACGTGACTCGGCGTTTGCCGACGGTCGTTGCCGTCCTGACGGGGCCGAAGGCCTCGTCTGCCAGTGATCAACGTGGGAGTCCTCGACTCGTGATGGTCGAGCAGTGTGACTCCTTAGAAAGGAGGTGATCCAGCCGCACCTTCCGGTACGGCTACCTTGTTACGACTTCACCCCAATCGCTGATCCCACCTTCGACAGCTCCCTCCTTGCGGTTAGGCCACTGGCTTCGGGTGTTACCAACTTTCGTGGTGTGACGGGCGGTGTGTACAAGGCCCGGGAACGTATTCACCCCGACGTTGCTGATTCGGGATTACTAGCGACTCCGACTTCACGGAGTCGAGTTGCAGACTCCGATCCGAACTGAGACCGGCTTTATGGGATTGGCTCATCCTCGCGGACTAGCGACCCTTTGTACCGGCCATTGTAGCATGTTTGCAGCCCTGGACATAAGGGGCATGCTGACTTGACGTCATCCCCACCTTCCTCCGAGTTGACCCCGGCAGTCTCCCACGAGTCCCCGGCATAACCCGCTGGCAACATGGGATAAGGGTTGCGCTCGTTGCGGGACTTAACCCAACATCTCACGACACGAGCTGACGACAGCCATGCACCACCTATCGCAGGCCCTTTCGGACACCACATCTCTGTGGCTTTTCCTGCGTAGTTCAACCCAGGTAAGGTTCTTCGCGTTGCATCGAATTAAGCAACATGCTCCGCCGCTTGTGCGGGCCCCCGTCAATTCCTTTGAGTTTTAGCCTTGCGGCCGTACTCCCCAGGCGGGGCACTTAATGCGTTAGCTACGGCACGGAACCCGTTGATAAGGCCCCACACCTAGTGCCCAACGTTTACGGCGTGGACTACCAGGGTATCTAATCCTGTTTGCTACCCACGCTTTCGCTCCTCAGCGTCAGTGCCGGCCCAGACCACCGCCTTCGCCACCGGTGTTCCTCCTGATATCTGCGCATTTCACCGCTACACCAGGAATTCCGTGGTCCCCTACCGGACTCTAGCCATAGCAGTATCGAGTGGCGTCTCCAGGTTGAGCCTGGAGGTTTCACACCCGACTTGCCAAGCCGCCTACGAGCTCTTTACGCCCAATAAATCCGGACAACGCTCGCCCCCTACGTATTACCGCGGCTGCTGGCACGTAGTTGGCCGGGGCTTCTTCTGCAGGTACCGTCAAATTCGTCCCTGCTGAAAGGGGTTTACAACCCGAAGGCCTTCATCCCCCACGCGGCGTTGCTGCGTCAGGCTTTCGCCCATTGCGCAAGATTCCCCACTGCTGCCTCCCGTAGGAGTCTGGGCCGTGTCTCAGTCCCAGTGTGGCTGGTCGTCCTCTCAGACCAGCTAGCCGTCGTCGCCTTGGTGAGCCGTTACCTCACCAACAAGCTGATAGCCCGCGAGCCCCTCCCGAAGCAAAATTCCTTTCCTCCTTAGGCCATGCGACCAAGGGAGGACATCCGGTATTAGCACCGGTTTCCCGGTGTTATCCCAGTCTTCGGGGCAGGTTGCTCACGTGTTACTCACCCGTTCGCCGCTAGGTCTTCCCCAGTCTTGCGACTGGATGGACCTCGCTCGACTTGCATGTGTTAAGCACGCCGCCAGCGTTCGTCCTGAGCCAGGATCAAACTCTCCATCGAGACCTCGAACCGACCGACCCTGCATTTCGACAGGTCTACTTCGATCAGCCCAAAATCGGAGAGTCGGCTTACGAGCTCACTGAACTCGCTCGCCAACTGGCACAGAAACAGACTGACTTGTTGTCCGTTTGTTTCAGTGCAATACATATGCGACCTCATGCGTTGGGGGTCGCCCGCACTGGCTTCTAGCTCTCTGTTCCGTTTTCAAGGAGCGCTTGCGGGGCACACGTCCGTGGACGTTGGTGCCTCTGCTGTAGCAGTCGCTCCGGCGCTGCCGGGGGCGACCTCTGTGCAACGTCCGGCGCCCGGCCGGTATTCCTACCGACTTAGGCGCTAGGCGCAAGAGGAGAACTTATCACCTCTCGGCCCGTCCGGCAACCCCGCCTCTCGGAGCGGGCTCACCCGACGTGCAGTACATGGTAGCTCCGTTTCCCCCGCTTGAGGACCAGAAATCCTCCCGCCAGCACGTCGTCGGGGCCAAGCCGGCGGTCCAGATCCGTCGCCCGCTGGCCGTTCACGGTGACACCGCCCTGGGCGACGGCCTGGCGGGCCGCCGACTTCGACGCCACCAGCCCCGTCTCGACCAAGAGGTCGACGAGAGGCACGCCGGCCTCGAGCCGTGATCGGGGCAGCTGGCTCGACGGGGCGTCGGCGAAGGCCTGGGCCAGCGCCGCTTCGTCGAGGTCGCGCAGGTCTCCGCCGAACAGCGCCGCCGCCGACTGTGCCGCGTCCGCGGCCGCCGTCTCGCCGTGGATCAGAGCCGTGACTTCGTGGGCCAGCCTGCGTTGGGCGGTCCTGCCAGCGGCATCGCCAGCAGAGGCGCTCTCGATGGCCGCGTCGTCCAGGAAGGTGAACGTTCGCAGGTAGCGGCCGACGTCGCGGTCGTCGGCGTTCAGCCAGAACTGGAAGAACTCGTACGGGCTGGTGCGGGCCTCGTCGAGCCACACGTTGCCGGCTTCGCTCTTGCCGAACTTGGCCCCGTCGGCCTTGGTGACGAGCGGCCAGGTGAGGCCGTAGGCCTCGGCGCCCCGAGCCCGCCGGATCAGGTCGATGCCGGCGGTGATGTTGCCCCACTGGTCGCTGCCGCCGATCTGGAGCCGGCACCCTTCGGTGTCGAAGAGGTGCAGGTAGTCGTAGGCCTGCAGCAGCATGTAGCTGAACTCGGTGAAGGAGATGCCCACGCCGGCCGCGGCGAAGCGGGCCTTGACCGACTCCTTGGCCAGCATGGCGTTGACGGTGAAGTGCTTGCCGACGTCGCGCAGGAAGTCCAGCAGGGGCATCGGCGCCAGCCAGTCGGTGTTGTCGACGATCACCGGCGCCGGCTCCGGTTCGAGGAGCCGCTCGAGCTGGGAACGGATGCCGGCGGTGTTGGCCGCGATCTCCTCCGGCGTGAGCATCGGCCGCTCGGCCCGCTTTCCGCTCGGGTCACCGATCCTCGTGGTGCCGGCGCCCAGGAGGACGACAGGCCGGTGCCCGTAGGACTGGAACCGGCGCAGGACGAGCACGCCCACGAGGCTGCCGACGTGCAGGCTGTCGGCCGTCATGTCGATGCCGTGGTACACGGTGAACCGCTCACCGGACAGCTTCTCGTCGAGGGCGTCGTCGGTCACCTGATGGACCAGTCCCCGCCACTTCAGCTCGTCGAAGATGTCCCCGGGCACGGGCGGACCGTACCCGAGCAGGAGTCACCGGGAGCGCGAGATACCGACCGCACCGGCCACGTAGAACCGCCATGGCACCTCGGTGGCCACCGACAGGCCCACCCGCCCGCTCACCGCCGGCGCCGGCGGCGGTGGTGTGCCGTCGTCGACCACGGCCACGCCACGGTCGCCGGCGACGAGGTCGGCACCGTCGAAGCTGCGGTCGAGGCCCAGTGCCTGGCACAGCTTGCCCGGACCGCTGCACAGGTCACGGTCACGGCGGGCGGCAGGGCCCCGGGCGGCCCGCATCTCCTCGAGGCCCGCCACCGGCGTCAGGCCCCGGAGGAGGACGGCAGAGGCCTCACCGTCGGGACCGCACACCACGTTGGCGCAGAAGTGCATGCCGTAGCTGAAGTACACGTACAGGTGCCCCGGGGGGCCGAACATGGTGGCGTTGCGGGCCGTCCTCCCCCGGAAGGCGTGGCTGGCGGGGTCGGCCGCCCCGGCGTAGGCCTCCACCTCCACGATCCGCCCTGCCCGGTTGCCGTGGACGAGCAGCTTGTTCAGCAGCAGCGGCGCCAGGTCCCGGCTGTCGGCGCCGTAGAACTCCCGGTGCAGGCGCTCGCTCAGCGGGGGTGGATGCGGATGTTGCCGGCGCTGGTCGTGGCCATGATCGACCGGCTCCCGCCCTCGTTCTGCTCGACGGTGACGTTGACCTTGCCGGCGCCGGCCTCGGGGGCCACCCGGTACCCACCGTCGGCGGTGGGTAGGCCGACGTCGATGTTGCCGGCGCCGGTCTTCAGCCCCAACCGGCCGGGCGGCTCGGCCATCGACAGGCGGATGCGGCCGGCGCCGGTGGTGGCGTCGAGGAAGGGGGCCACGACGTCGACCCCCTCGACGTTGCCGGCGGAGGTGTCCACCTTCACCGGGCCCGTGGTCCGGATGAGCCGGACGTTGCCGGCGCCGGCGTCGACCTCCACCGCGCCGGTCATGCCCGTCACCGAGACCGAGCCCCGCTGGGTGCGGATGCGTACGGGCACGCCCGCCGGCACCTCCACCCGGTAGTCGACCGCGCAGCCGGCGGCGATCGGGCCGTCGCACGCGGCCTCGATGCGCAGCACTTCGCCGACCAGCGACTCCCGTGCCACGGGTGCGCCCACCAGGTACCGGCGGGTCCGGGTGATCATCGTCTCCTCGCCGTCGCCGGGCACCACCTCGACCTTGCCGACCTCCACGTCGACCTCCAGGCTGCGGACCGGCCCGGGTTGGGCCAGCGTCGTGCGGTCCTTCTCGGGGAAGAAGACCACGAGGGCGGCGACCACTATGCCGGCCGTCCCGACCAGGGCGATGAGGGCGGCCAGCAGCCGGCGGTTCACCCCGACAGCCTGTCGCGGTCCTCGCCAACCCGCTGGCGGAACCGCGCCAGCTGACGCGACACCGGCGCCGGCCCCGCCCCGCCGGCGGTCGTCCGCCGGCGCACGGCGGCGCCCGGTTCCAGCAGGGCGGCCGCTTCCGGACCCAGCCGGGGGTGGGCGGTGACGGCCTCGGCCAGGGCCGTTCCGGCGAGGGACTGGCGCACCAGGCCGGCGACGACGTGGTGGGCGTCGCGGAAGGGCATGCCCCGGGCGACCAGCCACTCGGCGAGGTCGACGGCTGCGCCGCCACTCTCGGGCGCGTCGGCGGCGGCCGCCATGCGGGCCGAGTCGAACTCGGAGGTAGCCAGGAGGCCGGCCAGGGCGGCGAGGGCCAGGTTCACCTGCTCGACGGCGTCGAACAGCGGCTCCTTGTCCTCCTGCAGATCCCGGTTGTAGGCCAGGGGCAGCCCCTTCAGGGTGACCAGCATGCCGGTCAGGTGGCCGATCAGGCGGCCGCTCTTGGCCCGGGCCAGCTCGGCCACGTCGGGGTTCTTCTTCTGCGGCAGCATCGAGCTGCCGGTGGCCCACGCGTCGGCCAGGCGCAGGAACCCGAACTCGGCGCTCGACCACAGGACGACCTCCTCGCCGATGCGCGACAGGTGGACGCCGAGCAGGGCGAGGTCGAAGAGGGCCTCGGCCACGAAGTCACGGTCGCCCACCGCGTCGAGGGAGTTCTCGAAGGCGCCGGCGAAGCCCAGGTCGGCGGCGGTGGCCACGGGGTCCAGCGGGAGGGAGGAGCCGGCCAGGGCGCCGGCGCCCAGCGGCGACACGTCGAGGCGGCGGCGGGTGTCGACCAGGCGGTCGACGTCACGGGCCAGGGCCCAACCGTGGGCCAGCAGGTGATGGGCCAGGAGCACGGGCTGGGCCCGCTGCAGGTGGGTGTAGCCCGGAAGGTAGGTCTCGCCGGCGGCCTCGGCCCGCTGCAGGAGGACCTCCTGCAGCATCACGACCCGCGACGCCACGCCGGCCAGCTCCCGCTTGGCCCACAGCCGCAGGTCGGTGGCCACCTGGTCATTGCGGCTGCGGCCGGTGTGCAGGCGCCCGCCGGCGGGACCGGCCAGCTCGGTGACCCGGCGCTCGACCGCGGTGTGGACGTCCTCGTCGGTGGCGGAGAACACGAAGGTGCCCGAGGAAAGCTCCTCGTCGACCGTGTCCAGCGCGCCCAGCACCGCGCCGGCGTCCTCCTCGGACAGGATGCCGGCCCGGGCCAGCCCCCGCACGTGGGCCCGGGAGCCGGCGACGTCGTCGGCGGCCAGCCGGCGGTCGACGTCGAGGCTGGCGGTGAACGCCCACAGCTCCTCGGCCGGGCCGCCCTCGAGGCGGCCGGCCCAGAGCGTCACCCGCCCCCCACCGTTCTGGTTGCACTTGCCCGCGTATATGGCGGGTAGGTGCAACCAGTTCGGGGGCGGGTCACGGGCGGGCCTGCCGGTTGGCCCAGGTCTGCACCCCGAGGCTCCAGAGGCGGACGAAGCCGGCGGCGTCCTCGTGCTGGAAGCTGTCGGCGGCGTCGTAGGTGGCCAGGCCGTAGTCGTACAGGCCGACGTCGCTGCGCCGGCCGGCCACCGCGCACCTTCCCGGCTCGCACCGCAGGCGGACTTCGCCGGTCACGTACTTCTGGGTCTCGTCGACGAAGGCGTCGAGGGCGGCCTTCAGCGGCGAGTGCCACATGCCGTCGTAGACCAGCTCCGCCCAGCGTGGCTCCAGGCGGTACTTTTCGTGGAGCACGTCGCGCTCCAGGGTCAGCCCCTCCAGGTCCTGGTGGGCCAGGATCAGGGCCAGCGCGCCCGGGCACTCGTAGACCTCACGGCTCTTGATGCCCACCCGCCGGCTCTCGACCATGTCGACCCGGCCCCAGCCGTAGGAGCCCACGATGTCGCCGACGTGGAGGACCAGCTCGGCCAGCCCCATGGCCTTGCCGTCGACCGACACCGGAACGCCGGCCTCGAAGCCGATCACCAGCTCCACCGGCTCCGTGGCTGTGGGCCGGGTCAGGGTGAAGACGTCCTCCGGCGCCGACTCCCAGGGATCCTCGAGCACGCCGCACTCGATGGCCTTGCCCCACAGGTTCTCGTCGATGGAGTACGGGCTGGCCTTGGTGACGTTCACCGGGATGTTGTGGCGCTCGGCGTACTCGATCGAGTCCTCCCGGGTCAGGCCCCATGTGCGGACCGGCGCCAGCACTTCGAGGTCGGGCGCCAGGGCCCGGGTCGAAACCTCGAAGCGGACCTGGTCGTTGCCCTTGCCCGTGCAGCCGTGGGCCACCCCGTCGGCGCCGAACTTCCGCGCCGCGTCCACCATGTGCTCGACGATGATCGGCCGGGACAGGGAGGAGACGAGCGGGTACCGGCCCTCGTACAGGGCGTTGACCTTGAGCGCCGGCACCACGTACTCGTTCGCGTACTGTTCGATGCAGTCGACGACCACCACCTCGACGGCGCCGGCGGCGAGCGCCCGGGTGCGGATGACGTCGAAGTCACCCCCCTGGCCGACGTCGACCGCCACCGCCACCACGTCGACCCCCCACTCCTCGGCCATCCACCGCACGGCCACGGATGTGTCCAGCCCGCCGCTGTAGGCGAGCACCACCTTCTTTGCCATCTTCAGGGTCCTCTCTAGAGCCCGGCCAACTCGGACAACCGCCGGGCAACCGCTTCCCCGCCCACCCGTTCACTGCAGACCACCAGCACCGTGTCGTCGCCGGCCACGCTCCCCAGCACGTCGGCCAAGCCGGCGCGGTCTATCGCCGAGCCCACGACGTGGGCCGAGCCGGGCGGGGTCCGCAGCACCACCAGGTTGGCCGAGTGCGCCACCTCCACCAGCCAGTCGCCCAGCACCCGCTTGAGCTGGCTCCCGGGCGCCACCCGGTCCTTGGGCAGCTCGGGGATGGCGTAGACCGTCTCGCCGCCGGCCATGCGGACCTTGACCGCCCCCAGCTCCTCCAGGTCGCGCGACACCGTCACCTGGCTGGCAACCACACCGTCGGCGGCGAGGAGCTCGACCAGCTGGTCCTGGCTGGTCACCGCGTGCTCCTCCAGCATGCGCGCCACCCGGTGCTGGCGCTGCGGCTTCGCCAATCTCACGGCTCGCCGTCCCGCGTTTGGTCGATTGGGGGTGCCATAGGGCCGCCGATTGACCAAACGCCGGTCATCATTGGGACAGCAGCCACCAGATCAGGCCCCGCTGGGCGTGCATCCGGTTGGTCGCCTGCTGCCACACCGCACTCTGGGGGCCTTCCAACGCCGACGCCGACACCTCCTCGCCCCGGTGGGCGGGCAGGCAGTGCAGGAAGATCGCCTCGGCGCCGGCGTGGGCCATCAGGGCGTCGTCGACGGTGAAGCCGGCGAAGTCCTGCCGGCGCCGGGCCGCATCCTCCTCCTGGCCCATCGACGCCCACACGTCGGTGTAGACGGCGTCGGCGTCGGCCACCGCCTCGGCGGGGTCGTGGGTCAGCGTGGTCCGGCCGTCGGCCGGCGGCTCGTAGCCCGGCGGCGTGGCCACCCGCATCTCCATCCCGGCGGCGGCGGCAGCAGCCATGAGTGACCGGCAGACGTTGTTCCCATCGCCGACGTAGGCCAGGCTGCGACCGGCGAGCGAGCCGAAGCGCTGGCGGATGGTCAACAGGTCGGCCACGGCCTGGAGGGGGTGGGCATCGTCGGACAGCAGGTTGACGACCGGGACGGTGGCGACGGTCGTCATCCGCTCCAGCTTGCTGTGCTCGAAGACCCGAGCCCCGATGAGGGCGCACATGCCCGAATAGATGCGGGCCAGGTCCTCCGCCGTCTCCCGGGTGTCGATGCCGACTTCCTCGTTGCGCAGGCTGATCGGGTGCCCGCCCAGCTGGGTGACGGCCAACTCCATCGACACGCGCGTCCGGTTCGACGGCTTCTCGAAGAGCAGCGCGGCGCCGCGGCCGGCGAAAACCGCCGGCGGGTCGGCCTGCTCGGCGAGGTCGAGGACGGCCGTCAGCTCGTCGGAGGACAGGTCGTCGACCTCCAGGAAGTGCCTCACGAGAGGATCGCCCCGAGCACGGCGAGCGCCTCGTCGATCTCGTCGTCGGTGACCAGCAGCGAGGGCGCCAGCCGGATGGCGGAGGGCGTCACCGCGTTGATCACCAGACCGGCGGCAAGGGCGGCGCCGGCGACGTCCGTGGCCGGACGGTCGATCAGCTCGGCGGCGAGCAGCAGCCCGCGGCCCCGCACCGACGCCACCCCCGCCAGCACGGTCAGGCCCTCGGTCAGCCGGGCACCGGCCCGCCGCGCCCGGGCGGGCACGTCCTCGGCCTCCATCACGGCCAGGGTGGCCCGGGCCGCGGCCGCGGCCAGGGGCTGGCCGCCGAAGGTCGTGCCGTGGTCGCCGGGCGCGAAGGCGGCCGCGACCGCGTCCCGAGCCCAGCAGGCGCCGATGGGCATGCCGTTGCCCAGGGCCTTGGCCAGAGTCACGACGTCGGGCCGCACGCCCTCGTGCTGGAAGCCGAACCACTCCCCGGTGCGCCCGAGGCCGGTCTGGACCTCGTCGAGCATCAGGAGGACGTCGCGCTCGTCGCACAGCCGGCGCACCTCGCCCAGCCAGCCCTTGGGCGCCACGTTGACGCCGCCCTCGCCCTGGACGGGCTCCACCAGCACGGCGGCGACGACCTTGGGGTCGACGGCGGCGTCCATGGCGTCGATGTCGCCCAGGGCCACGTGGCGGAAGCCCTCGGGCAGGGGCTGGAACGGCTCGTGCTTGGCCGGCTGGCCGGTGGCGGCCAGGGCGGCGAGCGTCCGTCCGTGGAAGGAGCCGTAGGTGCCGACGACCGCATAGCGACCGGGGCCGGCCCACTTCCGGGCCAGCTTGATGGCGCACTCGTTGGCCTCGGCGCCGGAGTTGGCGAAGAAGATCTTCCCCCCGCCACCCAGCAGCCGATCCAGCGTCTCGGCCACCTCGGGCCCGACCGTCGTCCCGAACAGGTTGCAGACGTGCCAGAGGGTGCGGGCCTGGTCGGCCACGGCGCCGGCCACCGCGGGGTGGGCGTGGCCCAACGACGTCACCGCCAGCCCGCCCAGGAAGTCGAGGTACGCCTTGCCGTCGACGTCCCACAGCCGGCTGCCCTCCCCCCGCACGAACGTCACCGGCTGAGGCGGGTAGTTGTCCATGAGGAAGCTCATGCCGTGACCATGGTCCCGATGCCGTCGCGGGTGAACATCTCCAGCAGCAGAGCGTGGGGCACCCGCCCGTCCAGGATGTGGGCGTGGGCGACGCCCTTGCGCACCGCCCGGGTGCAGGAGGTGATCTTGGGGATCATCCCCCCGGTGAGGACGCCCTCCTCGATCAGCTTGTCGAGCTCGTCGGCCGAGGCGGTGGTGATGAGGCTCCCCGGGTCGGCCATCTCTCGCAGGACACCGATGACGTCGGTCAGGTACACCAGCTTCTCCGCCTGCACCGCCTCGGCCACCGCGCCCGCGGCGGTGTCGGCGTTGATGTTGTACGCCTGCCCCTCCATGTCGGTGCCGATGGTGGCGACGACGGGGATGAGCTCCTCGGCCAGCAGCCGGTCGAGGATGCCGGGGTTCACCGAGTCGACGTTGCCGACGTAGCCGAGGTCGGGGTGGCGGGCAGAGGCGGTGATCAGGCCGGCATCCTCGCCGGAGAGCCCCACGGCCAGCGGCCCGTGCACGTTGATGGACGAGACGATGTCGCGGTTGACCTTGCCCACCAGCACCATGCGGGCCACGTCGAGGGTTTCGGCGTCGGTGACCCGCAGGCCGTCACGGAACTCGGGCTCCATCCCCAGCCGCTTCATCAGGCTGCCGATCTGGGGGCCGCCGCCGTGGACCACGACCGGCTTCATGCCCACCGACCGCATCAACACCACGTCCTGGGCGAACAGGCCCGACAGCTCGGGGTCGGTCATGGCCGCGCCGCCGTACTTGACGACGACGACCTTGCCCCGGAACCGCTGGATGTACGGCAGGGCCTCGAGGAGGACCTCGGCCTTGGAGGTCACGACGTCCTCATGTTCTCGGCGATGTACTCAGGCGACAGGTCGGTGAAGGTCATCACCGCACCGGCGTCGCCCAGGCCGAGGTCACAGGTGATCTCGACGTCGTGCTGCTGGAGGAGCTTGCCCTCGTAGTCGACGGCCACGCCGGCTCGGCACACCACCACGCCGTCGTAGGCGATGGCGACCTTGTCGATGTCGAAGGCGGCGCCGGCGCTGCCCAGCTCGCTGACGATACGGCCCCAATAGGGGTCGGCACCGTGGAGCGAGCACTGGACCAGCTGGCTCTCGGCCACCTTGCGGGCGGCCCGCCGGGCGTCGTCGACCGACGCCGCCCCGACGACTCGCACCCGGGCCCGCTTGGTGGCGCCCTCGGCGCCGTCGGCCATCAGGGTGGCCAGATCGGCGCACACATCGGACATGGCGCCGGCCAGGGCAGTCCGGGGGCCGGCGCCGCCGGCGGCGAAGGCGATCACCGTGTCGTTGGTGGAGGTGGCCCCGTCGACGGACAGCTCGTTGAACGAACCGGACACCGCCACTTGCAGGAATTCCCGCAGCTGGGCCGGCGTGGCCTCGGCGTCGGTGGCCAGGACGGCCAGCATGGTGGCCATGTCGGGGGCCAGCATGGCCGCGCCCTTGGCGATCCCCCGCACGACGAAGCCGTCACCGCGATGCACGACGTCCTTGGGGCTGATGTCGGTGGTCATCATGGCCAGGGCCGCTTCGGGGAAACCACCGGCGTCACGGGCGCCGAGCAGCGGTGCGATGCCCGACTCCACCGCCGCCAGCGGCAGGGGGATGCCGATGAGCCCGGTCGAGCAGACGAGGACCTCCTCGGGCCGGCAGCCCAGGCCCTCGGCCACCAGCTCGCACATCCGCTCGCCGTGGGCCCGCCCGGCGGCGCCGGTGGCGGCGTTGGCGTTCCCGCTGTTGATGATGACCGCGGCGGCGTAGCCCCCGGTGGCCTCCAGGTGGGCCCGGCTGACCTGTACCGGGGCTGCGGCGGCCAGGTTCGACGTGAACACGCCGGCCGCCGGCACCGGCCGCCCGTCGACCGTGGCCACCAGGGCCAGATCCGGCGCCCCGCTCTCCTTGATGCCACAGGCCACGCCTGAGGCCACGAAACCGGCGACGGTCACGGGTACACCCCGATCGAGGAGAGGCCGGCGGTCTCGTCGAGGCCCAGCATGATGTTGGCGCACTGGACCGCCTGCCCCGACGCCCCCTTGACCAGATTGTCGAGGGCGGCAAGCACGAGGACGAACCCCGTGCGCTCGTCGTAGCGGGCGGTGATGTGGACCGAGTTCGACCCCCACGTCGCCTTGGTCGACGGCAACACCGGCGACACGAACACGAACGGCTCCTCCTCGTAGGCGGCGGCCAGGATGGCCAGCACGTCGCCCGGGGCCGCCCCACCGGAGGGCCGCGCGTAACAGGTGGCCAGAATGCCCCTGGTCATCGGGGCCAGGTGGGGGGTGAAGAGGATCGTGGCGCCCACCGACTGCTCCATCTCGGGCGTGTGCCGGTGGTCCAGCAGGCCGTAGGCGGTGAAGTCCTCGTTGGCCGTACCGAAGTGGGTCCCGTGCTTGAGGGCCCGGCCGGCGCCGGACACCCCGCTGGCCGCGTCGACGATCACCCCGGCGGTGTCGATGGCGCCGGCCTCCGTCAGCGGGGCGAGGGCCAGGGCCGCGGCCGTGGGGTAGCAGCCGGCCGACGCCACGGCGTCGACCTTGGCGATGTGGTCGCGGTGCAGCTCGGGCAGCCCGTAGGAGAACCGCTCGATCAGTTCGGGGGCGACGTGGGCCTCCCCGTACCAGCGCTCGTACACGGCGGGGTCGAGAAGGCGGAAGTCGGCGCCGAGGTCGACCACCTTCACGCCGGCGTCGAGCAGCCCGGGCACCAGCCGCTGGGATGCGCCGTGGGGCAGGGCGAGGAACACGAGGTCCACGGCGGCGGCCATGGCCGGGTCGAACGCCTCGAACGCCAGGCCCGGATAGGCGGCGGCCAAGCTCGGATAGAGGCTTCCGACTAGTGTCCCGACCTGGGTGTCGCCCGTCGCCCACGCCACATCCAGGTCGGGATGGGAGTGGCACAGGCGCAGGAGCTCGGCCCCCGCATACCCCGACGCTCCGACGACCCCGACTCGAACCACGGGACTGAGAATACACAATGATGAATAATCATTCAAAGCGTTTCGGGATGGTGCTCCTCGCGGCGGCGCTCTTCGCCGGCGCCTGTGGCGGGGGCTCCGACGATGAGGGCGGGGCGGCGAACAAGGGCGAATGGGAGCAGGAGTACGGCGCCATCGTCAAGGCGGTGAGCGACGACATCGACCGCTCGGTGCAGGCGCTCAACGCCGGCCAGCGCCCGGTGGTCCTCCAGGAGTGCACCCAGCTCCAGGAGGACCTGGCCGAAGCCCGCAAGGCGGTGCCGGTGCCCGACAGCAGGGTCGACGCCGCCCTGCGCGACGCCCTCGACGCCACCGGCACCGCGGTCAACACCTGTGTGGAGGGTGCCCGCATCGCCAGCGACGCCCGCAAGATCGAGGAAGCGCAGGCCCAGATGAAGACGGCCCGGGAGAAGTACAGCGCGGCGCAGGACGCCATCGCCGCCTGGGACTGAGGTCAGCCCCTGAGGCGGGCGGGGTGGGCCGAGGTCACCGCGTCGATGCAGCGCCGGCGCAGGTCGGTGAGCTCCTCCTCGCCCAGGGTGTGGTCCAGGGCGGAGAAGCGCAGCCGCCAGGCCAGGCTGCGGGCGCCTTCGAGCTGGGGGCCCCGGAAGACGTCGAACAGCTGGATCCGCTCGAGGTAGTCGCCGGCGGCGCGGGCGAGGGTGCGCTCGACGTCGGCAGCGGGAACGGGCTCGTCGACCACGAAAGCCAGGTCGACGTCGGCCGACGGGAAGCGGCTCACCGGCCGGTACATGAACTCCTGCCGGGGCGCCGCCAGCAGCGCTCCCAGGTCCACCTCGATCCACCCCACCCGCCCGTCGATGCCGTGGCCGGCGAGGACTCGGGGGTCGACCTCCCCGACCGCACCGACGGACTGCCCCGAGACCAGCGCCTGTGCGCTGCGAGTGGGATGCAGGCCCGGCACCGCCGCGCTCTGGAGGGACGGGTCGAGCAGGCGTAGGCCGGCGGCGAGGAGGTTCCAGATCCGAACCGCATCGGTGGCGTCGCGCTGGGCGAGGGAGACGGCGAGGTGCTCGGGTTCGGCGGGGAGGTGCTCGCCGTCGAAGGGCTGCAGGAAGACGTGGCCGATCTCGAACAGGGCGACGTCGGGCCGGCGGTGGCCGGCGTTGGCGGCGACGGCCCGCAGCAGCCCGGGGAGCAGCGACGGGCGCAGGATGGACTCCTCGGCGGCGAGAGGGTTCTCGACCTCCACCGCGTCGGGCGCCAGCCCGGCCCGCGCCAGGTCCTCGGGGGCCAGGAACGACGTGGCCCAGGCCTCGGAGAGACCGGCGCCGACGAGGACCTCCCGGACCAGCCGGCGGTCGCGCTGGTAGGGCGACAGCCCGCCGGCGCGGGTGATCGGTGGCATGGTCCGGGCGATGGAGGTGTAGCCGTGGTGGCGGGCCACCTCCTCGACCACGTCGATCTCCCGCTCGCAGTCCGGCCGCCACGACGGGATGTCGACCCGGAAGTCGCCGTCGCCCGTGGGCGTGCAGCCGAAGCCGATGGGCTGCAGGTAGCCGGAGACCTCGCCCGGCGACAGCTCGGTGCCGAGGATGGCATTCACCCGGCTGGTGCGGACCGCGACCCGCGCCGGGCGGGGCAGGTCGGCCCGCACGTCGACCGTGGGGCCGGCCACGGTTGCGCCGGCCACCTGGTCGGCCAGCTGGCAGAAGCGGGCCACGGCCCGGGCCACGCCGTCGGGGTCGACGCCGCGCTCGAAGCGCACCGACGCCTCGGTGCGCAGGCCGACCCGCTTCGAGGTCCTGGAGATGGCCGCCGGGTCGAACCAGGCCGCCTCCAGCGCCACCGTCGTCGTCGATCCGGAGATCTCGCTGGACGCCCCACCCATGACCCCGCCGATGCCCACGGGGGTGCTCTCGGCGTCGCAGATGAGGCAGTCCTCGGGGCCGACGGCCCGCTCGACGTCGTCGAGGGTGACGAGCGTCTCGCCCTCCCTGGCCCGGCGGATCAGCAGCCCGCGGCCGGGGAGCCGGTCGAGGTCGTAGGGATGGTTGGGCTGGCCCAGCTCCAGCATCACGTAGTTCGACACGTCCACCACGTTGTTGATCGGGCGCATGCCGGCCAGGGTGAGGCGCTGGGCCATCCACTGAGGCGACGGGCCCATGGTGACGCCGGTCAGCACGGTGGCGGTGAACTCCGGGCACAGGTCCGGCGACTCGACCACCACGGTGACGAGCTCGTCGGGCTCGCCGGCGGCCGGCGCCGGCGGGTCGGGGATGGCGAAGGGCACGCGGAAGCGGGCGGCAAGGTCGCGGGCCACGCCGGCGACCGACAGGGCGTCGGGCCGGTTGGGTGTGACGTCGAGATCGAACACGACATCGGACACGATGCCGAGCGCCTCGACCAGCGGCACGCCCGGGGTCAGGTCCCCGGCGAGGATCATGATCCCCTCGGCATCCGAGCTGAGCTGGAGCTCGGTGCCCGAGCACAGCATCCCGTTGGACCACTGCCCCCGCACGTTGCGCCGGCCGATCTGCATCCCGCCGGGCAGGCGGGCGCCCACCGGGGCCAGGGGCACGATGTCGCCGGCGGCGAAGTTGAACGCCCCGCACACGATCTGCAGGGCGTCCCCGTCGCCGGCGTCGACCTCGACGACCTGCACCTTGTCGGCGTTCGGGTGGGGCCGGGTCTCCAGCACCCGGGCCACGACCACGTCGCCGAGACCCGCACCGAAGCTCTCCATCCCCTCCACGACCAGCCCCAGCCCCGAGAGGGCGGCCGCCAGGTCCGCCGGCGGTGCGGTGAGCGGCGCGAAGTCACGGAGCCAGGAGAGGGGGACGCGCATGTCAGCGGCCGCCAGGGGCGCCGCTGGCTCCGAGGGCGGCCAGCGGCCGCCCCATGTGCTGGCGGCCGAGAGGGATGAGGCGATTCAAAATTGCTCCAGGAAGCGGATGTCGTTGGCGATGAAGTGGCGGATGTCGTCGATGTCGTGGCGCATCATGGCGCAGCGGTCGATGCCGAAGCCGAAGGCGAAGCCGGAGTACTCCTCGGCGTCGATGCCGACGGCGTCGAGCACGTTGGGATCGACCATCCCGCAGCCGCCGAGCTCGATCCAGCCCGACTGTGAGCAGACCCGGCATCCCCGGCCCTCGCAGAAGATGCAGCTGACCTCGAACTCGGCCGACGGCTCGGTGAAAGGGAAGAACGACGGCCGCAGCCGGGAGTGGATGGTGGGGCCGAAGTAGGCACCGGTGAAAGCCTCGATGGTGCCGGCGAGGTCGCCGAAGGTGATCCCCCGGTCGACGACCAGCCCTTCGATCTGGTGGAACACCGGCAGGTGGCGGGCGTCGGGGGTGTCCCGCCGGTAGCAGCGGCCCGGGGCCACGACGTAGATGGGCGGCGCCTGCCGCTGCATGACCCGGATCTGGACCGGCGAGGTGTGGGTGCGCAGCAGCGTCGACTCGGGTGCGCCGAGCTTGACGTAGAGGGTGTCCCACATGCTGCGGGCGGGGTGGGCGGGCGGCATGTTGAGGGCCTCGAAGTTGTACCAGTCGGTCTCCACCTCGGGGCCCTCGGCGACCTCGTAGCCCATGGCCACGAACAGATCCTCCAACTCGTCGCGGGCCTGGGTGACGAGGTGGCGGTGGCCGGCGACGGCCCGCCGGCGCTCGAGGACCTCGGTGAGGTCGAGGCGCTCGGCCTCCAGCCGGGCCTCCCGCTCGACGGCGGCCAGCTTCTCGGCCCGCTCGGCGATGGCCGCCTCGACCCGGGCCCGGGCGGCGTTGACGGCCCGCCCGGCTTCCTTGCGCTCCTCGATGGGGAGCTGGCCCAGCCGGGAGTTCAGGGCGGCCAGGCCCGATCGCTTCCCACCGACCAGCTCCTGCTCGACCGCTCTCAGCTCGGCCAGTGTGGAGGCGGCGGCGACGCGCGCCAGCCCGTCGGATTCGACCGTCGCGACGTCGCTCACATGAGCTCCTTGGGTGGGTCGACCGGGAGGCTGAACCGGAACACCGACCCGTGGCCGACCTCGGACTCGACGATGAGCCGGCCGCCGTGCGCCTCCACCAGCCCACGGCTGATCCACAGCCCGAGCCCGGAGCCGGTGGGGCGGGTCTCGGCCCGCCGGAAGAACTTGGTGAACACCCGGGGCAGGTCCGAAACGGGAATGCCCTCACCGCTGTCGGCCACCGCCACGGTGACCTGGCCGTCCTGGATGACGCCGGTGACCTGCAGGCTCTGGGGGTCGGCGTACTTGGTTGCGTTCTCGACGAGGTTGGTCAACACCTGCTCGATCTTGTCGGGATCGGCGTAGACGTGGGGGAAGTTTTCCGGGAACCGGACCGTCGCCGCCAGCCGGCTCTCCATCATGCGGACCTTCTCGAGCACCCCGTTCACGAGCGGTACGAGGTCCACCATCTGGCGGCGGAGCACCAGCCGGCCGCTCTCCAGGCGGCTGATGTCGAGCAGCTCAGTGACCAGGCGAGTGACCCGGTCGGCGTCGTGGTGGACCTGCTCGAGCATCATCCGCTTCTGCTCCTCGCCCAGGCGGTCCCACCGGTTGATCAGCAGGCTGGTGTAGCCCTTGACCGACGTGAGCGGCGAGCGCAGCTCGTGGCTGACCGTGGAGATCACCTCGATGCCGTCGCCCGCGCCATGCCGGCGCCGGCCGCCGTCGCGCAGTACCAGCACCGCCCCGGTCAAGGCGCCGGCCTGGTCGCGCTCATAGCGGCCGGTCACCAGGGCCCGCACCAGCCGGCCGCCCGCGCCCCGCAGCCACACCTCCTGCTCCGGGATGCGGGTGACCGTGGCGAGACGCGCCGACGGATGCCACCCGTTGGCGCACAGCGACCGGCCGTCGGTGGCCCGGGGCTCCAAGACGTCGGCGATGGGCTGGCCGATCAGCTCGCCGACTCGGAGGCCGGTCAGCTGGGCGGCGGCGGCGTTGGCCAGGCGTATCCGGCACGCGTCGTCGAGCTCGAGCACCGCGTCGGGCAGCCGATCGGCCGCCAGCTCGGCCTGTACCGGGCTCATGAACCGCGCTGGCGGGCGGCTTCGAAGCACAGCACGGCCGCCGCCATCCCGACGTTGAGGGATTCGGACCGGCCGGCCATCGGGATGGTCACCCAGCCGTCGAGCGCGGCGGCCGCCTGCGCCGGAAGGCCATGGGCCTCGTTGCCCAGCACCAGGGCGGTCGGTGCGGTGAGGTCGACCCGGTGGTAGGGCTGGCCGCCGCCGGGCCGCGTGCCCAGGCGGCGCAGGCCCCATTCGCCCAGCGTCCCGAGCACCTTCACCGGATCCCCTCTAGCCACGACGCGTGTATGGAAAAGCGAACCAGCCGACGCCCGAACGCATTTCGGGTTGTACAGATCGACCGAACCGTCACAGCAGATTATCCCTCCGACCCCCGCCGCCTCGGCGCTGCGCAGCACGGTGCCGAGGTTGCCTGGGTCGCGGACGTCGACGCACACGACCACCAGGGTGGCATCCGCCAGCTCGGCCAGCTCCGCGTCCACCATCCGGGCCACGCCGAGGACCGGTTGGGGGGCGACCGTGCCGGCCACCCGCTCCAGCACCCCGGGCGCCAGCTCGAACACGGGGACGCCGAGGGACGAGGCCCGCTCCACCACCGGCTCACCGCCGCCGGGGGCGACGAAGAGGCACTCGAGATGGGCGCCGGCGTCCAGGGCATCGGCCACCGGCGTGGGCCCTTCGACGACGAACACCCCCTCCCGCCGGCGAGCCGAGGACCGATCGAGGAGCTGGCGCAGCCGTTTGACCCGGCCCGAGGTGAACGTGAGCCCCGGACCGGTTGCGCTCACGACGCCTGGCGGCCCTCCCCTGCCAGCTTGACCAGGCCGGCGAAGGCGGCGGGGTCGGTGACGGCCAGGTCGGCCAGGACCTTGCGGTCCACCTCCACCCCAGCCTCTCGGAGGCCGGCGATGAAGCGGCTGTAGCTCATCCCGTGCTGGCGGCAGCCGGCGTTGATGCGCTGGATCCACAGCTGGCGGAAGTCGCCCTTGCGGGCCCGGCGGTCGCGGTACGCGTAGTGCAGGGCGTGCATGACCGCCTCGTTGGCGGATTTGTAACTGCGGCTGCGGTTGCCGTAGTACCCCTTGGCCGCGTCGAGGACGGCGCGATGGTGCTTGCGACCGTGGACGGAACGCTTGACCCTGGCCATGAGTGACTCCTTGTTTCTGGTAGCGGGCACCGGGCGCTTCGGCCTGTCCTTCCTGCGCCCTTCGGGCTTGTGCCCGCTACTGCCGACGGGGGCCCCCTGCCCCGTCGGCCGCCGATCGGCGGTTTCGGAAGCTAGGGGTTGCTGCTGTACTGCCGGAACGCTGACGTGCTGATCGCTTCTGCTACCTAGAGGCCGAGCATGCGCTTGACCTGGGCCTTGTCGCCGCCGACCACCTCGGACTCCCGACCGAGCCGGCGGGTCTTGACCGAGTTCTTCTTCTCGAGCAGGTGCGAGCGGAACGCCTTGCGCCGCATGATGCGGCCCGTGCCGGTCACCTTGAACCGCTTGGCGGCGCCGCGGTGCGTCTTCATCTTGGGCATGGCGTTCGTCTCCTCCGCCCGCTCAGCTGGCGGGTGGCGTCGAGGGCTGGGGCTGGGGCTGGGGTGGCGTCTCGGGATGGCCCGCCTTGGCCGCGGCCCGGGCCCGGCGGTCGGGAGCCAGGACCATCACCATGTTCCGCCCGTCGAGCTTCGGTGCCGCCTCCACCTTGGCCAGCGGCAGTTGCTCGGCGATGCGGTCCAGGATGCGCTTGCCCAGTTCGGGGTGGGCGACCTCCCGCCCTCGGAACATGATCGTGATCTTGACCTTGTGGCCTTCGTCGATGAACTCTCCGACCTTGCGGGTCTTGGTATCGAAGTCACCGCCGCCGATCTTGGGCCGGTACTTCATCTCCTTGATCGAGCTGGTGGCCGCCTTCTTGCGGGACTCCTTGTCACGCTGGGCGGCTTCGTACTTCCACTTGCCGTAGTTGAGAATGCGGCACACCGGTGGATCAGCGAGCGGGGCCACCTCCACCAGATCCAGTTCGAGGTCCCTGGCGATGGACAGGGCCTCGGGCAAGGTCTTGATCCCGAGCTGGTTTCCGTCCGGGTCGACGAGGCGCACCTCGCGCGCTCGAATCCGGTCGTTGATCCTGAGGTCGGCGCCCTCCGGTGCGGCTATGCGGCATCACTCCTTGTGAAGTTGGGGAACACTGTCGTTGGGATGAAAAAAAGACGGACGTCGGAAAGCAACGTCCGCCTCCTGGCGGTCGATCGACCCGAGGCGCACCGGGAATGCTGGTGGTCGGGTGGGGACCCGCAGGCCCCGCTTTCCGTATGCAGTTGTGGCCCTAGGGTACCAGCATGAGTACCTTCTGGACACCCTCCGGTGAACGCCCCATCCCCAGGGACGAGCCTGCGCCGGCGCCGTCGGGCCCGCCCCGGACGCCCGAAGGCGCCGGCGCCGAGGAGATGGACGAGGAGCTGCAGGCCGAGCTGCGGGCCATGCAGGAGCAGATGGTGCGCACCCCCGCCCCCATCGTGGTCGCCAACCACTGCATCGGCCTGGTCGAGCTGGCCGCCCTCCACCTGGGCCAGAACCCGCCCAATCTGCCCGACGCCCAGGTGGCCATCGACGCCCTCTCCGGCATCCTCGACGCCGTCGGCCCCCGTATGGGGGAGAACGGCCCGCCCCTCCACCAGGCCCTCAACCAGATGCGCATGGCCTTCATCGAAGCCAAGGCCGCGGCGGGCACCCCGCCCCAGCAGTGAACCGATCACCGGCCGGGCGCCCCCCACGCGCGCCCGGCCCGGCGACCGCCTGCTCAGGCTCAGCCGACCTTCGTCTTCGAGCTGCGCATCTTGGGCTCCGCCGGATCTGAGTCGGGCTGGTTGCGCCGGCTGACCAGGGACACCGCCAGCAGGGCCAGGCCCACGATCAACAGCCCCACCACGCCGGCCAGGGCCATCTTGGCGGCCCGAGAGGCCCCGCCACCCAGCGCCTCGTACTGCACGGCGGAGACGTAGATGTCCTGGATGCCGCCGCCCAGGGAGGTGGCGTCAGCGGCGGCCACATCGGTGTTGCGGGTGTCGTCCCACGCCAGCATGGTGTACTCCTTGGCCACGGCCAGGCCGGGCGGGGAGGTGATGTCGAAGTTGGTCGACCACACCCCGATGCGGCGGTCGATGGGCTTGTCGGTGACCCGGCGGTTGGCCGACCACGTGAGGCCGTTGTCCGTCGAGGTGGTCATGTACACGTCGTTGGCGCGGTAGCCGGGGTCGTTCCGTGTGTCCCACCAGGCGATCTCGACCCGCCCGTCCTCGGAGACGCCGATGCCGGGGTAGAACTGGCCGAACATCTGCTTCGGGTCGTCGTCGGTGACGTTCCTGCGCTCCGACCACGTCCTCCCGCCGTCAGTGGAGCGGTAGTAGTAGACGTCTTGGTAGCCGGTGACGCCGGCGATCTCGTACCCGTCGGCGATGGCGTGCAGGGTGCCCTGGGCGCCTCCGGCGGGGCTCCAGACGACGCTCGTGAACGAACCCAACTTGCCGTCGAACGGCGCCATCTGGCTGGTGGTCCAGGTCTTGCCCTTGTCGTCGGACCTGGAGAGGAGGATGCCGTTGGCCGGGCGCGGGTTGAGGTTGGCGTAGGTGGCGGGCCAGACGGCGTACACCGTGCCCTTGTTGTCGACGGTGATCGACGGGCCGAAGCCACCGAAGTTTGCCGCCTGGTCCGGCGTCGCCGCCCGGCTGCCGGCCGGCGGCGTGGTGGTCGAGGTCGTCGTCGCCCCCGCCACGGTGGTGGCGGTCCGGAACGCGCTCTGGCGAAGGGCGCCGTCGGCGAACGCCGACTCAGCCAGGTTGACCGGCTCGCCGTAGGTCTTGCCGCCGTCGGTGGACACGGCCACGCTGGGCTGCACCGGCAAGGCGTTGGCCCCGGTGAATCCGGGCTGGCGCCGGCCGGCGCCGATGTAGACCGTGTCCTGACTGCCGGACCTCCGGTCGACCGCGAACCCCGTGATCGGCCGGTAGGACTCCTGGGCCTCACCGGTCTTGCCGCGGGCGTCGCGGGCCAGCACCGGCTGCCAGCTGTCACCGAGGTCGGTGGACTTGGAGACCACCATGCTGACGTTCCCGCCGATCCCGCCGTCCTGGGTGTCCCAGCCGACGAGGCCGTAGTAGAGGGCGTCGTCACGCCCCCAGGCCAGCAGGCCCTGGAAGCTGCCCCGGGGGTTGGCGTTGCAGGAGGGGTAGGACGCCAGCGCCGGCGAGGACTCCAGGATCTTCCAACTGGTGCCGCCGTCGGTCGTGCGGATGAGCCCGCACTTCCTCGTGCGCAACTCGGCAAACGCACCCACGACGATGTTCGGGTTGTCGGGATGGGCCAGCAGGTTCGGGGCCGAGTAGGTCCGGGCCGGGTTGAGATCCTCCTTGGTCACGTGCACCGGCTTGGTCATCACGGGAGGGTCGGCGGCGGACGCCGCGCCTCCCGCCAGCAGCGACAGACCGACCGCGAGAACGCCGAGGCGGCGCATGCGACGTGACATAGAAGTTCTCCCCCTGGCTCGCCGAAACCCCTCAGCCCGAAGGATTGTCCTCGCGATCGACCTGCCGCTCAATAGGTGCTTGCCGCACCTAGCCGAGTCAGTGGACGATCTTGGAGATCGGCAGCTCGATGATGTCGGTGGCGCCGTTGTCCTTGAGGGCGGGGATCAGGGTGTTGATCCGATCCTTGGGTACCACCGTCTCCACCGCATAGGCGTCGGTGCCGAAGAGCTTGGACACCGTCGGCGAACGCAGCGAGGGAAGGATGTCGATGACCCCGTCCAGCTCCGCGGCGCCCACGTTCAACTTGACCAGCACCCGTCCCCGGGCCTCCAGCGTGCCCTGCAGCAGGGTGTGGATCTGGGCCATGGCGTGGCGCTTGTCGGGGTCCTCCCACGCCGACGGGTTGGCGATCAGCTCGGTATGGCTGACCAGGATCGTCTCGATGATCCGAAGGCCGGCGGCCCGGAGGGCCCGGCCCGTCTCGGTGAGCTCCACGACCACGTCGACGATCTCGGGGACCTTGGCCTCCGTCGCCCCGTAGGACAGCCGGATGTCGGCGGTGATCCCCTGCTTCTCGAGGAACCGGCGGGTGAGCTCGGGGTACTCCGTTGCCACCCGCACGCCATCACGCAGGTCGGCGACCGAGCTGGCGGGGTCGTCGGCGGCGACGGCCAGCACGATGCTCACCGGGCGGGCGGTTGCCTTCGAGTAGTGCAGCTGGCCGAGCGACACCACCTCGCTGGCCGTCTCCTCGATCCAGTCGCGGCCGGTGATGCCCACGTCGAAGAGCCCCTCGGCGACGTACCGGCCGATCTCCTGGGGCCGCAGGATGCGGACACTGTCGATGCGGGGGTCTCCGACAGTGGCCTTGTAGTCGACGTCGGACGCCCGGTGCACCGCCAGGTCGGCGTCGTCGAAGAGGGCCAGGGTGGCCTTCTCCAGCGAACCCTTGGGCAGGACGAGGCGCAGCACTAGCCGGCCGACTTGGGAAGCTGCCGCAGCAGGTCGACCATCTCGACCGCCGTTGCCGCCGCTTCATACCCCTTGTTGCCCGACTTCCCGCCGGCCCGCTCGAGCGCCTGCTCCAGGGAGTCGGTGGTGAGCACCCCGAAGACGACCGGCACGCCGGTGTCGAGCTGGATGCGGGCCAGGCCGGTGGCGCACTGCCCGCCGACGTGGACGTGGTGGTCGGTGGCGCCGCGGATGACGGCACCGAGGCAGATCACCGCGTCGTGGTCGCCGGAGGACGCCAGCCGCTGGGCCACCAGCGCCAGCTCGAGGGCGCCGGGCACCGACGCCCGGGTGATCGACGAGGGGTCGACGCCGAGGCGGTCGAGGCCGTCCAGGCAGCCGGCGAGCAGGCGCTCGGTGACCAGGTCGTTGAACCGGCTGGTCACCACGGCGACCCGCACGCCGTCGCCCCGGAGCCGGCCCGTGTATGCCGTCATCGGCCCAAGGCCGTGCGAATCAGTGCAGTCATTCCTCAAGTCCTTCCAGGATGTGGCCCATGCGCTGCTGCTTGGTGCGGAGGTAGCGGATGTTCTCCGGGTTGGGCACCGACTCGAGCGGCACCCGCTCGACGATCTCCAGCCCGTAGCCGTCCAGACCGCCGAACTTGGCCGGGTTGTTGGTGAGCAGGCGCATGGTGGTGATGCCCAGGTCGACGAGGATCTGGGCGCCCGTACCGTACTTGCGGGTGTCGACGGGCAGCCCGAGGTCCAGGTTGGCGTCGACGGTGTCGCGCCCCTGGTCCTGCAGCGTGTAGGCCCGAAGCTTGTGGGCCAGGCCGATCCCCCGGCCCTCGTGGCCCCGCAGGTACACCACCACGCCCATGCCCTCGGAGGCGATGACCTGCAGCGCCATCTGGAGCTGCACCCCGCAGTCGCAGCGCATGGAGCCCAGGGCGTCGCCGGTGAGGCACTCGGAGTGGACCCGCACCAGCACGTTGTCCTCGCCCTGGACCGCACCCTTGACCATGGCCACGTGCTGCTCGCCGTCGAGCAGCGACTCGTAGACGTAACAGGTGAACTCGCCGAACTCCGTCGGCATGCGGGCGTCGGTCACCCGCTTCACCAGCTTCTCCCGCTGGCGGCGGAAGCGGATGAGGTCGGCGATGCTGATCAGCGGCAGGCCGTGGTGCTCCGCCAGCCGCTCCAGCTCGGGCAGCCGGGCCATGGACTGCTTGTCCTCGCTCACCACCTCGCACAGCACGCCGGCGGGGTACATGCCGGCCAGGCGGGCCAGGTCGACCGTCGCCTCGGTGTGGCCGGCCCGATTGAGCACGCCACCCTCCCGGAACCGCAGCGGGAAGACGTGGCCCGGCCGGGCCAGGTCGCCGGGACGCGTCGTCGGGTCGATGAGGGCGGCGATGGTGGCGGCCCGGTCGGCGGCGGAGATGCCGGTGGTCACGCCGTGGCGGCCGTCGACCGAGACGGTGAACGCGGTGCGGTTGCTCTCGGTGTTGTCGAGCACCATGGGCGGCAGGTCGAGCTCGTCGAGGCGGTCCCCGAGCATCGGCATGCAGATCACACCCGAGGTGTGGTTCAGGAAGAAGGCGATGTTCTCGGCGGTGGCGGCCTCGGCCGCCATGACCAGGTCACCCTCGTTCTCCCGGCTGGCGTCGTCGACGACGACGACGATCTTGCCGGCCGCGAACGCCGCCACGGCCTCCTCTATCGACGCGAACGGCACGCCTCATCTTGCCAGCAACCGCTCGACGTACTTGGCGAACAGATCGAACTCGAGGTTGACCCGGTCGCCGGGCCGCCGGCGGCCGAGGGTGGTGACTGCCGCGGTGTGCGGGATGACCGCCACCGAGAAACGATCGTCGCCGGCGCTGACCACGGTGAGGCTGACCCCGTCGACAGCGATGGAGCCCTTCTCGACGATGTACCGGGTATCGGGTGTGGCGACGACGAGGTCGGGAGCCGGCGTGAGGATCTCGCCGACGCCGTCGACGTGGCCTTGGACGACATGGCCCCCCAGGCGGTCGGAGAGGCGCACGGGGCGCTCCAGGTTCACGGGGTCACCGGGTCCCAGCGCTCCGAGGTTGGTACGGGCGAGCGTCTCGTCGACCACGTCGGCGGACCACGTTCCCGGCCCCAGCTCGACCACGGTCAGGCAGCAACCGTTCACGGCGATCGAATCACCGACCTCGGTGTCCTCGGTGACCAGTCCGGCTTCGAAGGTGAAGCGGGAGTCGTCGCGGGCCCGCAGGGCGCCGAGCTCCTCGATCAGGCCGGTGAACATTCCACCCTCAGGTCGTCGCCCAGCCGCTCGACCGACACGATGCGCCCCCGCCAGGCATCGGCGATCGTGGGCGCGCCGGCGCCGGCGAAGAGCGGGCGGGCGTCGTCCCCCCCGAAGAACGCCGGCGCCAGGTACAGCACGTAGCGGTCGACGAGACCGGCGCGGTGGAAGTCGCCGGCCACGGTGGCCCCACCCTCCACCATGGCCTGGAGCACGCCTCGCCGGCCCAGCTCGTCGAGCATCCCACCGAGGTCACCCTGCAGCTCCAGCGCGGGCTGCACCCGGGCGCCGGCGGGCGCGCGGCCCAGGACCACCCGGAGCGGGTCGTCACCGGCTACCTCTCGTACGGTGAGGGCCGGGTCGTCGGCCCGCACCGTGCCGGCGCCCACGATGACCGCGTCCGACTCCGCTCGCAGCCGGTGGGCGTCGGCCCGGGCCGCGTCGCCGGTGATCCACCTGCTGGAGCCGTCGGGCGCCGCCGTCCGGCCGTCGAGCGTGGCCGCCAGCTTGAGCACGACCCACGGCCGGCCCGTGGCCCGGTGCTTGAGGTAGGGCCCGAGCTGGTCACGGACCTTGCCGGCGCACACGCCCACGTCGACGGCCACGCCGGCCGCCCGCAACGCCCGGATCCCCGAGCCCCGCACCCGCCGGTCGGGATCCTCGACCCCGACGACGACGCGACGGATGCCGGCGTCGACGATGGCGTCGACGCACGGCGGCGTGCGCCCGTCGTGGACGCACGGTTCGAGGGTCGTGTAGAGCGTGGCGCCTCGGGCCGCCTCGGCGGCCGCCCGCAGCGCCACCACCTCGGCGTGCGGGCCGCCCGGCGGCGATGTCGCCCCCTCGTAGCCACCGGGCTGGATCACGCTCCCCACCCACGGGTTCGGCGACGTCGTCCCCCGCACGCCGGCGGCCAGCTCGACAGCCCGCAGCATGTGGTGCTCGTCCGTCACCCCGGGTGACCTGTCGGCGCGCCGGCGAGGAGGTCGAGGGCGTGGGGCAGGACGTCGATCACCGCCTCCAGCGACTCCACCGCGCCGGCGGAGGAGCCCGGGGTGTTGAGCACCAGGCACTCCCCCACCGTGCCGGCCAGCCCCCGCGACAGCCGCCCCTTCGGCGGATTGGCCAGCCGCATCGCCTCCGCCATCCCCGGGGCCTCTCGCTCCAGGACCAGGCGCGTGCCCTCAGGGGTGAGGTCCCGGGGGCCGAAGCCCGTCCCGCCCGTGGTGACCAGCACGCCGGCGAAGCCGGCCGACATGGCGGAGACGGCGGCCGCCACCGACTCCGTTCCGTCGGCCACCGACCTCCGTTCGATGACGTCGTAGCCCTCGGCGGCCAGCCGCTCGGCGAGCGCCTGGCCCGAGCGGTCCTCCCGGGTGCCGGCGATGACGCCGTCGGAGACGGTCAGGACCTTGGCGGCGTGCGTCACCCTGCGATGGTACGCACCCGGCGCCGAGGGGCACATGCCCGGGGCCGGCCCCGAGTGCTAGGGCGGGGTCGTCGTCGAGGTGATCGTGGTGGTGGACGCTGGCACGCCGAACCACCGGTGGCGAACCCGTCGACCGCGGAGAACGGCGCCGCAATCAGGCGAAGCGTTCGCCCGGCTGCAGGCGGGCGCCGTTGCGCCAGGCCGGCGCCGGCTGGGGCCCCTTCCCCTCGGGCTGCACCCCGACCAGTTCCAGGGCGCCGGCACCGGTCCCGACCCGCACGCTGCCGGCGTCGAGCTCCCCCGGAGCGAGCTCCGGTCCGGCCGACACCCGGGCCCGCAACACCCGCAGCCGGCGACCACGGAAGGTGGTCCACGCCAGGCCCAGACGGATGACCCGGTGCAGCTCGACCGCGGGCCGGCTCCAGTCGAGGTGGTGCTCCTCGGGCTCGATCTTGGCCGCGTACGTCGGCTCCCCGACCTGGGGCTGCGGCTCGGGAAGGCCGTGGGCGAGCAGCTCCACCAGCATCTGGGCCCCCATCTCGGTCAGGGCGCCCCGCACCTCCTCCAGCGTCTCCTCCTCGCCGATGGGCCGCTCCTGGCTGGCGTACACCGGCCCGGTGTCGAGCCCTTCCTCGATGGCCATGATGCAGACCCCGGTCACGTCGTCGCCGGCCAGGATGGCCCGCTCGACGGGCGCTGCGCCCCGCCAGCGGGGCAGCAGGGAGAAGTGGATGTTGACCATGGGCAGCACGGCCAGCACGTGGGGCTTGATGATCCGGCCGTAGGCGACGACCACGCCGAGCTCGGCCCCCAGATCCAGGACGTCGTCGACCTGGGAGGTGACCGCCAGCCCGAGCTCCTGCGCCGCAGCCTTGACCGGGCTCGGCGCCAGAGCACCGCCCCGGCCCCGCTTCTTGTCGGGACGGGTGACGACGAGGGCGACGTCGTGGCCGGCGTCGACGAGCGCCCGCAGTGGCGGGACGGCGACCTCCGGAGTGCCGAGGAAGGCGAGGCGCAGCGGGTCGCCTACCGGACCGGCTCGCGGTCGTCGCCCGCCTCGGTGAGCCCCATGGCCCGCCGGCGCAGGGCCCGCATGGCCTCCTTGTGCTGGCGGCGGTCGAGATGTGACAGCAGCAGGCGACCGTCGAGATGGTCGACCTCGTGCTGGAGCATCCGAGCCATCAGCTCCTCGCCGTCGATCGAGACGGGGTTGCCGTCGAGGTCGAACCCGTCGACGTGGACCGAGGCGAAGCGCACGATCGGCCAGTGCAGGTCGGGCACCGACAGGCACCCCTCGGTGTACTCCCACTCACCCCGGTGCTGGGTGAGGACCGGATTGACGATCGCGCCGGGTCCCTCGCCGACGTCGTAGACGAACAGGCGCTTCTGCACACCGATCTGGTTGGCGGCCAGGCCCACCCCCGGCGCGTCGTACATGGTCTCCAGCATGTCGTCGGCCAGCTTGCGCAGGGTGGCGTCGAACTCGGTGACCTCGACGCACGGGAGGCGCAGCACGGGGTCACCGAACGTGCGGATGGGATACACGGCCATGCCCCACGAGAGTACTCACGCTCGCAGGGGATCGACCTCGATGCGGAGGCGGCCCGGTGGGCGGGGGGAGGCGGCCAAGGCGTCGCAGAGTGTCCGGTGGTCGAGGGCGCGGAGCAGCCAACGCTCGTCGGCCGGCCCGAGGATCTCCACGCCGGCGCCGGCGGGTAGGGCGGCGACGAAGGCCGCCGCCGCCTGGCCCGAGACGGCCGCCACCGCCGTCTCCGGCGGGAAACGCAGGGCGGCCCGGCGAGCGGCCTCGACCACCGCCAGCCGGGAGGGGTCGGCGTGGACGGCGGCGTCGATCACCTCGTGGCCGGGCATGCGGGTCTGCACCAGCAGGCGCCCGCCGGCGTGGCGGCCGCCGACGAGGCGGGCGGCCCGGGCCAGCATGCCGAGGGCGGCTTCGGCGGCGCGGTATCGGGGGGCGAGGAGCTCCTGGTCGAAGTCGAGGAAGGCCACCGAACGGGCGCCGGCCACCCGGTGCAGGACGGCCTCGGTGCCGACGAGGATGGGCACGTCCGCCGGCGGCGGGCCGGCGGCGGTGTCAGCCGACACCTCGGCCACCGGCCGGTTGGCGAGGAGCTCCAACTCCTCACGGGCGCGTGTCACGCCCACCCGAAGGGTGGAGAGCCGGGTGGCGCCGCAGGCCAGGCACACCCTGGGCCGCACGGTGCCGCAGCGCCGGCAGCACAGGCCGTCCTCCGTCCCGTCGACCGCCGACCCGCAGGCCTCGCAGCGGACGAGCTCCCGGCAGGCGGCGCAGGCCAGGAGCCGGGCCCGTCCCTTGCGGTTGAGCACGCACACCAGCCGGGCGCCGGGCTCGGCCTCCCGGGCCAGGGTCACCAGGCGGGAGGAGTACAGGCCCGACCCCGGCGGCTCGGGCCGGCGGTCGACCACGTCGAGGACCGGCCAGCCGGCCCGCTCCTCGGTGCGCGACGGCACCTCCAGCGGCCCGTGGGCCAGCGCCTCCAGCGACGGGCAGGCCGAGGTCAGCACGCACGGCACCCCGGCCCGCCGCGCCCGCTCCACGGCCACGTCCCGTGCGTTCCAGGTGGGGGCCCGCTCCTCCTGGTAGGCCTCGTCGCCCTCGTCGGTCACCAGGACCGCACCCAGCTGCGGTCGGGGCGCCCAGGCGCCGCCCCGGGCCCCGACGGCCACACAGCCGCCGGCGGCGGCCAGAGCCCAGTCCTGGGGCACCAGCGCCACCCGGTGGCCCTCTCGTCGCAGGCGGGCGGCGAGGAAGGCGGCGGCCGAGGTGGACGGGGCCAGGATCAAGGCGTCGCCGTGGGCGGCCGCCGAGAGAACCAGGGGCAGCACGTCGCCCGCCGGCGGGATACGGACCACGCTCACCCCCTCGCGCAGTGTCGCCGGGCCGGACGCCAACGGCGGCGGCGGTGGCGCCGGGGGGAGCTGGCGGACGGCCCGGGGTGGCGACGCCGTCCCCAGGAGCTGGGCCGGGCGTCCCGCCCACCGCCACGCCGCCCACCGGGCCAGGGCGATCAGGTCGGCCGGCGGCCCCCACCCGGTGACCTTGGCCAGTGGCTGGAGCGGCCGGTCGGTGGACGCCTGGCCCGCCAGGCCGACGACCCAACCCCCGACGCGCCGGCCGTGGAGCGGCACGCGCACCATCGTCCCCACCCGGACCGCCGCCGCCAGGTGGTCGGGGATGAGGTAGTCGAAGACCTTGTCGAGCGGGAGGTCGGGGAGGACCCTGGCGATGCGGGCTACGTCAGCGCGAGGGCCCGCTTCACGTCCTCGAGGCGAGACAGGCGTTCCCACGTGAACTCCTTCTCGGAACGCCCGAAGTGGCCGTAGGCCGCGGTGCGCCGGTAGATCGGCTTGCGCAGGTCGAGGTCGCGGATGATGGCCGCCGGCCGCAGGTCGAACACCTCATGGGCCATGGTGGCGATCTTGGCCGGGTCGACGGTCTCGGTGCCGAAGGTCTCCACCATGATCGACACCGGGTGGGCCACGCCGATGGCGTAGGCGACCTGGATCTCACACCGCCGGGCGGCGCCGGCGGCGACGATGTGCTTGGCCACCCAGCGGGCGGCGTAGGCCGCGGAGCGGTCGACCTTGGACGGGTCCTTGCCCGAGAAGGCACCGCCGCCGTGGCGGGCGGCGCCACCGTAGGTGTCGACGATGATCTTGCGACCGGTCAGGCCGGTGTCGGCGTGGGGGCCACCCAGCACGAAGCTGCCGGTGGGGTTGGCCAGCAGCTCGTAGTCGTCGGCGTCGAGCTCCGGCGGCAGCAGCGGGTGGATGACGTGCTCCTGGAGGTCGGGCTTCAGCAGCGTCTCGGTGTCGAGCCCGGGCTGGTGCTGGCTCGAGATCAGGACGGTGCGCAGCCGCTTCGGCCGGCCGTCCTCGTAGTCGACGGTGACCTGGGTCTTGCCGTCGGGTCGCAGGTAGGGCATGACGCCGGCCTTGCGCACCTCCGACAGCCGGTGGGCCAGGCGGTGGGCCAGCCAGATGGGCAGCGGCATGAGGTCGTCGGTCTCGTCGCAGGCGTAGCCGAACATCATTCCCTGGTCGCCGGCGCCCTGGGCCTCGACCGCCTCGTCCTCGTCGCTCTGGCCGGTGCGCACCTCGTAGGCGGTGGTCACGCCCTGGCTGATGTCGGGCGACTGCTCGTCGATCGAGGTGATGACGCCGCAGGTGTTGCCGTCGAAGCCGTAGGACTCCCGGTCGTAGCCGATGCCGCACACCGTCTGGCGGACGATCCTCGGGATGTCGACGTAGGCGTTGGTGGTGATCTCCCCCGCGACGACCACCAGGCCGGTGGTCAGGAGGGTCTCGCAGGCCACCCGGCCCGTCGGATCCTCGGTGAGGATGGCATCCAGGATCGCATCGGAGACCTGGTCGGCCATCTTGTCCGGGTGGCCCTCGGTGACCGACTCCGACGTGAACGTGTACGCGCTACTCATATGCCTCCCTTGGCGGCCGCGCCCAATCCTGGCCCAGACAGGAGGTCGCTGACCAGATCGAGCACGATCCGGGCCAGGTCGCGCTTGGTGGTGAGGGGCACATCGGTCCGGCGACCGGCGGCGTCGAGGATGGTGGCGGCGTTGGTGCCGTGGCCGAAGCCGGCGCCCGGGGCGGTCACATCGTTGGCCACGATCAGGTCGAGTTGCTTGCGCCGCAGCTTGTCCTGGGCGCCGGCGAGGACGTCGCCCGTCTCCGCCGCGAACCCCACCACCACCTGACCCGGGCGCTTGCCCCGAACGAGCTCGGCCAGGATGTCGGTGGTCGGCTTCAAGACCAGGTCGGGCACTCCGTCGGCCTTGCGCAACTTGGCCTCGGCGGTGACCGTGGGCCGGAAGTCGGCCACTGCGGCGGCCATGAGGACGGCGTCGGCACCGGCAGCCCGGCCCAGGACGGCCGTTTCCATGTCCTCCGCCGTCTCGACGGCGACGACCTCGACCCCCGCCGGCGCCGGCCGGTCGGAGGCGGTCACGAGGGTCACCGTGGCGCCGCGAGCCGCAGCCTCGGCGGCCAGCGCCTCGCCCTGCTTCCCGGAGGAGCGGTTGCCCAGGAACCGCACCGGGTCGAGGGGTTCGCGGGTGCCGCCGGCGGTCACCAGCACGGTGCGGCCGGCCAGATCCTGGGGCGTCAGGATGCGGTCGACGGCGGCGAGGATGCGCTCGACGTCGGCCAGTCGCCCTGCACCGGAGTCCCCGCCGGCGAGGCGCCCGGTGCCGGGCTCGACCACGGTGACGCCCCGCCGGCGCAGAGTGGCGAGGTTGTCGACGGTGGCCGGGTGCTCCCACATCTCGGTGTGCATGGCGGGGCACACGACGACAGGGGCCCGTGTGGCCAGGAGGGTGGCCGTCAGCAGGTCGTCGGCGATGCCGGCGGCGTACTTGGCCAGCACGGTGGCGGTGGCCGGCGCCACCAGGATCACGTCGGCCGACCGGCCCAGCCGGGTGTGCGGGATGGGGTCGGCACCCGACCACAGCGAGTCGTTCACCGGCTCCGACGCCAGCGCCGACAGGGTGGCGGGCCCGAGGAACCGGGCCGCATCGGCGGTCATGACCGGGGCCACGTACCGTCCCAGCTCTACGAGCCGGCGACAGAGCTCGACGGCCTTGTACGCGGCAACGCTGCCGCACACGCCAAGCACGACGTGCTTGGCCTCCGACCGCAACGACGGCCCGCCGTAGGCGGGCCGGCTGTTCACCTCATGACCGAAGAGAATCCCGAAGGGATTTCTTCGGTCATTTCATCGCTTCCTCGGCCTCTTCGGTGCGGGTGTAGGTGATCTTGTTGGCCGCGATCTCCTCGAGGGCGATGGACAGCGGCTTGCGGGAGACCGACGCCACCTGGGGCGGCACGATGGCGCCCAGACCCTCGCCGAGCTGGCTGAAGTAGGAGTTGATCTGGCGTCCGCGCTTGGCGGCCAGGCTCACCAGGCTGAACTTCGAGTCCACCTTGTCGAGCAGGCTCTCGATCGGCGGGTGGATCATCGTGGCGCGTTCAGACATTGTTCTTCCTCACTGGCGGCGGGACTCCAGGATAGCAGCGACCTCGTCGATGGCCCGGGACAGGTCGTCGTTGACGACGATGTGATCGGCCAGCTCCCGCCCCACCCGCTCCTCCTCCGGCGCCGCCGCCAGCCGGCGGGCGATCAGGTCCTCGCGGTCGCCCCGGCCCCGCAACCGGGCCTCCTGAGCCTGGCGCGACGGGGCCTCGATGAAGACCACCACCGCCTCGGGATGCCGGGCCCGCACCTGGCTCGCACCCTGCACGTCGATCTCCAGCAGCACGTCGTGGTCCGCCGGCGCCTCGGGCCACGGGGTGCCGTAGCGGTGGTCGAAGACGTCGGCCCACTCCAAGAAGCCGCCGGCGTCGATGTGGGCGTCGAACGCCTCCCGGTCCACGAAGACGTAGGCGTCTTCGGGCTCGCCGCTGCGCCGGGGCCGTGTCGTCCACGAGCGGCTGAGCCAGAGGCCGGAAAGCCGCCGGCAGAGGGCGGAGGCGATCGACCCTTTGCCGACCCCCGACGGGCCGGCGATGACGAAGATCAGGAGTCGGCGGGGAACGCCTTGAGCAGCGAGTCACGCTGCTGGGCGCCGAGCCCCCGGACCCGCCGGGCTTCGCTGATCCCGATCTGCTCCATCATCCGCCGGGCCCGGACCTTGCCCACGCCGGGGAGGGACTCCAGCACCGTGACCACTTTCATCTTCCCGACCACTTCGTCTCGCTCGGCCTGTCCGAGCAGTTCTTTGAGTGTCGTGGAGCCCATCTTGAGCTTCTCTTTGAGCTCGGCCCGCTGGCGGCGGGCGGCAGCGGCCTTGGCGAGCGCCGCCGAGCGCTCGTCGGGCGATAGCGCGGGCGGCAGCGGCATGCCGCGCACGTTAGCGCACGCCCCCACCAGACGGCTCAGGCGCCGTTGCGCTCCAACGATTCTGCCAATGTCGCGGCTGCGGCCACCGGGTCGCGCGCCTCGGTGACGGTGCGCCCGATCACCAGGAGATCCGCACCGAAGCCGACCGCGTCGCGAGGCGTCGCCGCCCGGGCCTGGTCGTGGGACTCCGACGTCGGCATGCGGATGCCGGGGACGACCGCCAGCATGCGGGGCGCCAGCTGCTTGGCCTCGTGCACGTCCGCGGCCGGCAGGATGAGCCCACCGCAGCCGGCCTCGACGGCCGCCGCGACCCGGTGACCGAGGATGTGGGCCGGCGCGTCGGCATCGCTGGTCAGGACGGTGACGGCCAGGGCCACCGGATGCGGCAACCCCGCCCGCTCGGCCCCTTCGGCCAGTCCCTCCACGCCGGCCCGGAGCATGACGGGACCGGAGCGGGCGTGCAGTGTCAGGTAGCTGGTGCCCAGGGCGCCGATGACCCGGGCCGCCTTGCGCACCGTGGTGGGGATGTCGTGGAGCTTGAGATCGAGGAACACGTCGTATCCCAGGTCGGCGACGGCACTGACCGCGTCCGGCCCCGAGGCGCTGAAGAGCTCGAGGCCCACCTTGGCCGTGGCGAAGTACGGCTGCAGCCGCCTGGCGAGGCGGAGAGCCACCACCAGGTCGTCGACATCCAGGGCGAGTACCAGCCGGTCACGTGTCTGCACGGGCCCTCCCTACCAGATCGGCGACCCGCGCGACATCGTGACGCCGGCACCAGCGCTCCAACTCGGCCGCCACCCGCCCCGGCGCACGAGGGTCGGCGAAGGTGGCGGTGCCGACCTCCACCGCCGACGCGCCGGCCATCAACAGCTCCACCGCGTGCACGCCGGAGGCGATCCCGCCGGCGCCGACCACGGCCGCATCCGGGAAGGCCGCGCACACGTCGTACACCGCCCGTACCGCGACGGGGCGGATGGCCGGCCCCGACAGGCCGCCGCCGCCGGCGCCGAGCCGGGGCCGACCGGTGTCGACGTCGATGACCATTCCCATCACCGTGTTGATCAGTGTCAGCGCCTCCGCACCGACCTCGAGGGCGGCGCCGGCGATCTCGGTGATGTCGGTGACGTTGGGGCTGAGCTTGGCCCAGCGCGGCCGCCCGCAGCCGGCGGTGGCGGCCATCGCCTCGGCGGTGAGGACCGGCGAGTGGGCGAACATCGCCCGCCGGCTCTCGATGTTGGGGCAGCTCAGGTTCACCTCGACCGCCATCACTTCCGGCGGGGCGGCGGCCAGGGCGGCGGCGGCCTTCTCGTAGGCCTCGACGGTGAACCCCCAGATGCTCGCCACGACCCGCGCACCGGTGGCCAGCAGGGGCGGCAGCTCGTGCTCCAGCCACGCCTCCACGCCCGGGTTCTGCAGCCCGACGCTGTTGAGCATGCCGGCGTCGACCTCGGTCACCCGCGGCGACGGGTTCCCGGCCCACGGCTCCGCCGACAGCGACTTCACCACCACCGCCCCCAGCGACGCGAGATCGACGTAGCGCGCCAGCTCGGCCCCGTGGCCGGCCGTCCCCGACGCCGTCATGACCGGGCTCGGCAGCCGTACAGAGCCGATCGCCGCAGACATGTCGGTCATAGACGGAGGGTCTGTTGGCCCGCGTCGTGGTACTCCTGCAGGGACCGCACGGACAGGCCGTGGCGGGCCCAGTCGGCGATGCCGCCGGCGGCGGCGAGCGCCGCCGCCGCGGTGGTGAGGCAGGGAACGTTGTGCACGCCGGCGGCCAGGCGGATGTAGCCCCCGTCGGCCCGTGGGCCGCGGCCCCGCGGCGTGTTGACGACGAGGTCGATCTCGCCGTTGCCGATCAGGTCGACGGCGGTACGCCGGTGACCGTTCGACGGCTCACCGACCTTGTCCACCACCTCCGCCACCGGCACGCCGTTGTCGCGCAGGTAACGGGCCGTCCCCTCGGTGGCGGCAAGGGCGAAGCCCATGTCGACGAAGCGCCGGGCCGCCACCAGGCCACCGGCCTTGTCCCGGTCGGCGAGGGAGAGGAACACCGTGCCGTGCTCCGGCAGGCGGTCGCCGGCCGCGGTCTGGCTCTTGGCGAAGGCCAGGCCGAAGGTGGCGTCGATGCCCATGACCTCGCCGGTCGATCGCATCTCGGGGCCGAGCAGCGTGTCGACGTCGGGGAAACGGTTGAACGGCAGCACCGCCTCCTTCACCGACACGTGGGCACCGGGGGCCGGCGGCTTGAGCACCCCTTCGGCGCGCAGCTCGGCGAGCGTCGCCCCCACCATCACCCGCGCCGCCACCTTGGCCAGAGGCACACCGGTGGCCTTGGCCACGAACGGCACGGTCCGGCTGGCCCGGGGGTTGGCCTCGATGACGTACACGCTCCCCTGCTGGACCGCGAACTGCACGTTCAACAACCCCAGCACGCCGAGAGCCTCGGCGATGGCCCGGGTGTGGTCCTCGATCACCCCGATCGTCGCCGCGGTCAACGTCGGCGGCGGGATCACGCACGCGCTGTCGCCCGAGTGCACGCCGGCCTCCTCGACGTGCTCCATGACCGCGCCGATGAGCACCTCACCGGTGGCGTCGCGCAGGGCGTCGACGTCGACCTCGATGGCGTCCTCCAGGAACCGGTCGATGAGGACCGGACGCTCGGCCGACAGCCCGCCCTCCCGGCCGAGGGTGCCGAAGCCGGCCAGCTCCGCCATGGCCCGGGCCAGCCCTTCACCGTCGTAGACGATCTCCATGGCCCGCCCGCCGAGCACGTAGGAGGGCCGCACGAGCGCCGGATAGCCGATGCGCGACGTGATCGACAGCGCGGTCTCCAGGTCGGCGGCGGTACCGCCGTCGGGCTGGGGGATGCCCAGGCGGTGGCACAGGGCGTTCCAGCGCTCCCGGTCCTCGGCCTCGTCGATGGCCGCCGGAGGCGTGCCGAGGACCAGCTCCGGGGGGATGCGGCCGGCGAGCTTCAGGGGCGTCTGGCCGCCCAGAGAGACGATCACGCCGAGGAGTTGCTCCTTCTCCACGTCGAGCACGTTCATGACGTCCTCGTACGTGAGGGGCTCGAAGTACAGGCGGTCGCTGGTGTCGTAGTCGGTCGAAACCGTCTCCGGGTTGCAGTTGACCATCACGGTGTCGTAGCCGGCGGCGCGGAGGGCGAAGCTGGCGTGGACGCAGCAGTAGTCGAACTCGATTCCCTGGCCGATGCGGTTCGGGCCGGAGCCGAGGATGACGACGGTCCGGCGCTGCCCGCCGCGAGCCTCGTCCTCGTCCTCGTAGGTGGAGTAGTGGTAGGGCGTGTTGGCATCGAACTCGGCGCCGCACGTGTCGACGGTCTTGAACGTGGCCCGCACGCCGGCGGCCAGCCGGGCGGCCCGCACGTCCGCTTCAGGGACTCCCCACAGCCAGGCCAGCTGGGCATCGGCGAAACCGAGGCGCTTGGCCCGCCGCCAGTCCCGGCGGGCCACGCCTTGGAACCCGATGGTGGTTAACCTGGACCGTTCGGCGGTGATGAGGGAGATCTGGTCGAGGAACCAGGGGTCGACACCGGTGGCCTGGTGCAGCCGCTCGACGCTGATCCCCCGCCGCAGCGCGGCCTCGAGCTGGAAGGGGCGATCGGGCGTGGCGACGCCGGCCTGGCGTACGAGGTCGTCGTCGCTCACCGCGTCGAGAACGGCCTCGGCGGGATCGCAGTTGAGCCCCCACCTCCCGTGCTCCAGCGAACGCAATCCCTTCTGCAGCGACTCGGGGAACGTGCGGCCGATGGCCATGGCCTCCCCCACCGATTGCATCCGGGTGGTCAGCACACCGGAGGTGCCGGCGAACTTCTCGAACGCCCACCGAGGGACCTTGGTGACGACGTAGTCGATCGTGGGCTCGAAGCTCGCCGGAGTCATGCGGGTGATGTCGTTGGGAATCTCGTCGAGGGTGTACCCGACGGCCAGGCGGGCGGCGATCTTGGCGATCGGGAAGCCGGTGGCCTTCGACGCCAGGGCGCTCGACCGCGACACCCGCGGGTTCATCTCGATGACGACCAGCTCGCCGGTGGCCGGGTCGACCGCGAACTGGATGTTGGACCCGCCGGTGTCCACGCCGATGCGCCGGATGCAGGCGAAGGCCGCGTCCCGCATGCGCTGGTACTCGACGTCGGAGAGCGTCTGCGCCGGCGCCACCGTGATGGAGTCGCCGGTGTGGACGCCCATGGGGTCGAGGTTCTCGATGGAGCACACGACGACGCAGTTGTCGGCGTTGTCGCGCATGACCTCGAGCTCGTACTCCTTCCACCCGGCGATCGACTTCTCGATGAGGATCTCCGAGATGGGGCTGGCGGACAACCCGGTGGCGGCCAGCCGGCCGAGCTCCTCCTCGTCGGCGGCGATGCCCGTGCCCCGCCCGCCCATGATGAACGACGGCCGCACGATCACGGGGTAGCCGACCTCGTGGCCCACCTTCAGCGCCTCGTCGAGCTGGTAGGCGAAACCCGACGCCGGCACAGCAAGGCCGATCTCGGTCATGGCGCCCTTGAAGCGCTCCCGGTTCTCGGCGGTGTGGATGGCGTCGATCGACGCGCCGATCAGCTCGACGCCGAAGCGGTCGAGCACGCCGCGCTCGGCCAGGGTCACGGCCAGGTTGAGCGCCGTCTGGCCGCCCAGAGTGGGCAGCAGGGCGTCGGGGCGTTCCCGTTCGATGATCGCCGCCACCACGTCGGGGTCGAGCGGTTCGACGTAGGTTCGGTCGGCGAACTCCGGGTCGGTCATGATCGTCGCCGGGTTGGAGTTCACGAGGATGACGCGGTAGCCCTCGTCCCGCAGCACCCGGCATGCCTGGGTGCCCGAGTAGTCGAACTCCGACGCCTGCCCGATGATGATCGGGCCGGAGCCGATCAGCAGGATGGAGTGGATGTCAGTGCGCTTGGGCACGGCTCATGAGCTGTCGGAACTCCTCGAACAGGTAACGGGCGTCGTGGGGACCGGGGCCGGCCTCGGGGTGGTACTGCACGCTGAACGCCGGCACGTCGCGGCATCGCAGGCCTTCCACCACGCCGTCGTTGAGGTTGACGTGGGTGACGTCGGCGGAGGCCAGCGAGCCCTGCACCACCGCGTAGTTGTGGTTCTGGCTGGTGATCTCGACCGCCCCGTCGCGCAGGCGCTGGACGGGATGGTTCCCGCCGTGGTGGCCGAACGGCAGCTTGTACGTCTCGGCACCCAGCGCGGTGGCCAGCAGCTGGTGGCCGAGGCAGATCCCGAACACCGGCACCTGGCCGAGCAGCATGGCGATGTTGGTGACGGCGTAGGTCACCGCCGCCGGGTCACCGGGGCCGTTGGACAGGAACACCCCGTCGACCCGCTGGGTGAGCAGCTCCTGCGCCGGCGTCGAGGCCGGCACCACGTCGACAGTGGCGATCTCGCCGAGTTGGCGCAGGATGCTGGTCTTGATGCCGAAGTCGTAGGCGACGACGCGCAGGGGGCCGTCGCCGGTGGTGTAGCGCGCCGGCGTGGTGACGCCGGCCACGAGGTCGATCCCGTCGGTGCCGCGCTCGGCGGCCGCCGCCGCCTTGAGGGTCGCTTCGTCGGCGGTGCCGAAGGCACAGGGCATCGACCCGGCCTCGCGGATGTGGCGGGTCAGCCGGCGGGTGTCGATGCCGGTGATGCCGGGCACGCCGTGGGCGACGAGCCAGGTGTCGAGGTCGACGGTGGACCGCCAGTTCGACGGCCGGCGGGCCAGCTCGCGCACGACCACGCCGCGGCAGAAGGGGCGGGCGCTCTCGGAGTCCGCCTCGCTGATGCCGTAGTTGCCGATGTGGGGGTAGGTGAAGGCGATGACCTGGCCGGCGTAGGACGGGTCGGTGATGACCTCCTGGTAGCCCGAGAGGACGGTGTTGAACACCACCTCCCCGGTGGCGACGTCGGCGGGCGCGCCCATGGCCTCACCCTCGAAGGTCGTGCCGTCGGCGAGCACGAGGAGGGCGTCCCCCCGATCCATCTGGTGACGGTTCCTGGGGTCCCGGCCCCGCCGATCGTCACCAGTTGCGGCGAGGGGCGTCACCGCTGGGCCGAGCCGTCGATCACGACCGGCTCCCCCCGCAGCACGGTGTGGCGAAGCCGGCCGGTGAGCTTGCGGCCGGCGTAGGGCGTGTTGCGGGACCGGCTGGCCAGGGCGTCGGCGTCGACCAGCCACGTGGCCGCCGGGTCGATGACGCAGAGGTTCGCCGGGCGCCCGGGGACCACCGGCCCGCCGTGGGTGGACTCGAGGCCGGCGATGCGTGCCGGGTTCCACGACAGCAGCGCCAGCACCTGGGCGATGGGCAGGTCCAGCTCGGTCAGGGCCAGCGCCAGCGCTGTCTCCAGGCCGAGCATGCCGGGGCTGGCCTGGTCGAAGGGGACGTCCTTGTCCTCGGCGGCGTGGGGGGCGTGGTCGGTGGCGATGGCCTCGACGGTGCCGTCGGCCAGGCCCGCCTTGACCGCTTCGACGTCGGCCGGCGTCCGCAGCGGTGGATTGACCTTGAAGACGGTGTCGTAGGACGCCACCGACGCGTCGGTGAGCGTGAAGTGGTGAGGGGCGGCCTCGGCGGACACGGGGAGGCCTTCGGCCTTGGCGGCGCGCACGGCGGCCACGGAGCCGGCGGTGGAGAGGTGCAGGAAGTGGACCCGGCCGCCCGTGAGGCGCACGAGCGAGATGTCCCGGGCGACCATCAGCTCCTCGGCCTCGGCCGGCGCGCCCGGGATGCCGAGGCGGCTGGACCACTCCCCTTCGTGCATGTGGCCGCCGAGCGCCAGCTCGTCGTCCTCGCAGTGCTGGCCCAGGACCACGCCCAGGGCCGACGCGTACTCCAGCGCCCGGCGCATCAAGCGGGCGTCCTGGACGCCGGCGCCGTCGTCGGTGAAGAGGCGGACGCCGAGGTCGGCCATCTCGCCCAGCGGCGCCAGCTCCCTGCCCTTGCGTCCCTTGGTGATGGCGCCGGCCACCCGCACGTCACACGCGGCGGTGACGCCGAGCTCCAGCACCTCCCGCACCGCCGAGGCGGTGTCGACGGCGGGCTCGGTGTTGGGCATGGCCACCACCGCGGTGAACCCGCCCAGCGCCGCAGCACGGGCACCGCTCTCGACCGTCTCCGCCTCTTCACGGCCGGGCTGGCGCAGGTGGGTGTGCAGGTCGACCAGCCCGGGGGCGACGATGCAGCCGCCGGCGTCGAGCACGGTGGCGCCGGGCGGCGGGTCGATCGACGGCTCCACCGCGGCGATGGCGCCCCGCTCGACCAGGACGTCGGCCATGCGCTCACCGGTGGCGTCGACGATGCGCCCGCCCCGGATCACCACCCTGTGGTCATGCACCGCCGGGCACCTGACCGAGGAGGAGGAACAGGACGGCCATGCGCACGGCGACTCCGTTCGCCACTTGTCGGGTGATGAGCGATCGGGGCAGGTCGGCCACGTCGGCGGCGATCTCCACGCCCCGGTTCATCGGCCCGGGGTGCATGACCAGGGCGTCGTCGGGCATCAGCCGCATGCGCTTGCTGGTCAACCCGTAGCGGGCGGTGTACTCCCGCAACGACGGAAGCAGGGCCTCGCTCTGGCGCTCGGCCTGCATGCGCAGCAGGTACACGACGTCGGTCTTGGCCAGAACGCCGTCGAGGTCGTGGCTGACCTCGACGGGCCAGCCGTCGAGGCTGGGTGGCAGGAGCGTGGGCGGGGCGACGATGGTCACCTCGGCGCCCAGCATGGTGAAGGCCAGCACGTTGGAGCGGGCGACGCGGGAGTGCTTCACGTCGCCCACCACGGCGATGCGCATCCCCTCCAGCGAGCCCCGTGCGCCCCGCAGCGTGTAGCAGTCGAGCAGGGCCTGGGTGGGGTGCTCGTGCCAGCCGTCGCCGGCGTTGACGACCGCGCAGTCGAGCCACGCCGCCGCCTGCCACGGCACACCGGCGGAGGAGTGGCGCACGACCAGGGCGTCGATGCCCATGGCCTCGATGGTCTGGCAGGTGTCGCGCAGCGACTCGCCCTTCTTCACCGACGACGACGAGACGGTGAAGTTCATGGTGTCGGCCGACAACCGCTTGGCCGCCAGCTCGAACGACAGGCGGGTTCGGGTCGACTCCTCGTAGAAGAGCGACACGACCGTCTTGCCTCGCAGCGCCGGCACCCGGGGGATGGCCCGCTCGGAGACCTCGACGAACGAGTCGGTCACCCTCATGACTTCCTCGATACCGTCTGCTCCCAGGTCGGAGATCGAGAGGAGGTGCTTCATCTGGCCCGCTTCTCGCCCACGTCGACGCCGTCCTCGCGCACGTCGACGATCTCGTCGTGGCGGGTGGGCAGGTTCTTGCCCACGAAGTCGGGCCGGATCGGCAGCTCGCGGTGTCCCCGGTCGACCATCACCGCCAGCTGGACCGCCCGGGGGCGGCCGTAGTTGTTGAGGGCGTCGAGGGCGGCCCGCACGGTGCGGCCGGTGAACAGCACGTCGTCGACCAGGACCACGGTGAGGCCGGTGAGGTCGAAGGGGATGTCGGTCACCGCCTCGGGGATGACCGGGCGCAGCCCGATGTCGTCTCGGTAGAGGGCGACGTCGATGCTGCCCAGCGGCACCTGCGTCCCCTCGATCTGCGACAGCGCCTCGGCCAGCCGGCGGGCCAACGGGACCCCGCCGGTCTGCAGGCCGATGAGGACCACGCCCTCCAGGCCGTGGTTGCGCTCGACGATCTCGTGGGCGATGCGCGTGACCGCCCGGCGCAGGTCCTCGGCGTCCATCACCTGGCTGCGGGCAGAAAAAACGCCCCCGTACGGGGGCGTCGCAGCGCGTTCTCGCTCGGCCATGCAAGTGGCTCCTTGTTCCGTGCCAGCCTCACAGGACCGGCGTTAACGGGTTGCACCGAGACTAGCGCGGCCCGGCCGCGGTGGATACTCATTCGGTGACCCCACCGACCCGCGCCGAGGACGTCCTCCTGCTGGCCGGGCATCAGGCCATCGCCGCCGGCCACAAGATGCTCGACCACGTCGCCCTGAAGGAGGCGTGCGAGGCCGCCGGCATGGGCGCCGACGAGTGGTTCGGGGGGCTCGTCGAGCTGCGGGAGCAGAAGCACGTGCAGATGCGTGACTACGACGGCAAGGTCGCCCTCCTCGCTCTCACCCAGCCCGGCCTGTGGGCCTACCTCACCAAGGCCCGCGCCGACCTGGCCGACGTCACCGAGCGGCTGCTCGACATCCTCGACGGCACCGAGGCCAACGTCGCCGTCGCCCTCGGCGCCGAGCTCGGCGAGTCACCCCTACTGGTGGAGGCGCTCCTCGACCACCTCGCCGGCCGGCGGCTCGTCGTCTTCAGCCGGGTCGGCACCGACAGCTTCCGCATCCACCGCTTCAGCATCTGAAGGAGGCCTCGCCGGCCCCATCCCGCTCAGGGGGCCGCTCGGGCCCGGCCTTACGGCCTCGGCGATGCGAGCCAGCATCCCGTTGACGAACCGGCTCGACTCGTCGGTGGAGAACCGCTGCGCCAGCTCGACGGCCTCGGAGATCACCGCGCCGGTCGGCACGTCGGGCCGGTGCAGGAGCTCGAAGACGCCCATGCGCAGCAACGCCCGGTCCAGCGCCGGCATGCGGTCGATCGTCCAGTCCCTGGCGTACTCGCTGATCCACTTGTCGAGCTCGTCCATGTGCTCGCTGACGCCACTCACCACGTCGGTGGCGAACTGCGCCGGCTCCACCGGAAGGCCGTGCAGGACCTCGGCCGGCGAAACGGCTTTGCTCTCCGCCTCGTACAGCAGGGACAGGGCCCGTTCCCGGGCCTGCCGGCGGGGGCCGCCGGCGTTCTCAGTCACCGGGGCTAGACACGGGTGAGGTACTCACCGCTGCGGGTGTCGACCTTGATCTTGTCCCCCGGGTTGACGAACAGCGGGACCTGCACGACCTTGCCGGTCTCGAGCGTGGCCGGCTTGCGAGCGCCGGAGACCCGGTCGCCCTGCACGCCGGGCTCGGTCTCTGTCACGGTGAGCTCCACCGCGGCGGGCAGGTCCACCCCGACGACCTGCTCGTTGTAGATCTGCAGCACCACGGAATCGCCTTCGCGCAGGTAGCTGGTGGTGTCGCCGAGCGTCGGGGCGTCGACGTTCAGCTGGTCGTAGGAGACGTTGTCCATGAACACGTAATGGGCGCTCTCCCGGTACAGGTACTGCATCTCCCGCTTGTCGATGACCGCCTGCTGGAGCTTCTCGTCGGCCCGGTAGGTCCGGTCGAGCACGGCGCCGGTACGCACGTTCTTCAGCTTGGTGCGCACGAAGGCACCGCCCTTGCCCGGCTTGACGTGCTGGAACTCGACCACGGTGAACAGCCCCTCGGGGAGGTCGAGGGCCATGCCGTTGCGCAGGTCGTTGGTCGACACGTTCACAGGACTGCGAGCTCCTTGGTTGCGTTGGTGAGGACGAGGCAGCCCTCGTCGGTGACGACCATGGTGTCCTCGATGCGGACCCCGCCGTGGTCGGGCAGGTAGACGCCCGGCTCGACCGTCACCACGTGGCCGGCCACCAGGGTATCGGTCGACGTGGAGGCCACCCGTGGGTCCTCGTGGATCTCCAGGCCCACGCCGTGGCCGGTGCTGTGGAGGAAGGCGTCGCCCCAGCCGGCGTCGGCGATGATCGCCCGGCAGGCTTCGTCGACCGCCTTGCCCTCGGCGCCGGCCCGCACCGCGTCCACCCCGGCCCGCTGGCTCTCGGCCACCACGTCGACCATCCGGCGGGCGGTGGCCGACGCCGGCTCGCCCACGCACAGCGTGCGGGTCATGTCCGAGCAGTACCCGTCCACGATGGCCCCGAAGTCGACGACCACCAGCTCGCCGTGCTCGATGCGCCGGCTGCTCGGGCGGTGGTGGGGCTTGGCCCCGTTCGGGCCGGAGGCGACGATGGTCTCGAACGACGGCGCCGTCGCCCCGCCCCGGCGCATCTCGAAGTCGAGCTCCAGGGCGAACTCTTCCTCCGTCGGCCCCTCGGCCAGCCGGTGGCGCACCCGGGCCAGCGCCTCGTCGGCGATCCGCGCCGCCTCCGCCATGCGCTCGACCTCGCCGGCGTCCTTGACCTTGCGCAGCTCCTCCACCAGGCCCTCCGTCGCGATCAGCTCTGCTCCGGGGAACCACTCGCCGTCGAACTTCCGCTGCTGGGCCCAGGTCACCGCCGCCGCTTCGAGCCCCACGCGGGCGACGCCGGCGGTCTCGGTCTGCACGAACTCCTTCTGGCTGCCGGCGGTGAGCCCGATGCGGATACGGGCCTCGACACCCGCCGAGCCCAGCTCCAGGGCCGACTGGTCCCGGTAGCGGCCGTCGGTGACGAACACCAGGTCGTCGGGAAGGACCAGCAGCAGTGCGGCCGAGCCGGTGAACCCGGTCAGGTAGCGGATGTTCACCATGCGGGTGACGAGCAGGGCGTCGCAGCCCGCCTCGTCGAAGGCCTGGCGCAGGCGGGGGATGCGGTCCCCCACGTCCATCGACTTCATGAGAGCAAGAGTCCCACAGCTTCGACGGCCAACCGGTAGCCGTGGCCGCCGAAACCGGAGATGACCCCCGAGGTCACCGGCGAGACCACCGAGGTGTGCCGCCACGACTCGCGTGCCGCGGTGTTGGACAGGTGGAGCTCGACCACCGGTCCGTCGAAGGCGGCGAGGGCGTCACGCAGCGACCAGGCGTAGTGGGTCAGCGCCGCGGCGTTCACGATGATCGCCGCCACCCGGCCGCGGGCGTTGTGGACCGCGGTGACCAGTTCACCCTCGTGGTTCGACTGCAGGTGCTCCAGCTCCATCCCCAGGTCGGCGGCCACCGCCGAGGCGGTCTTCACGTGGTCGTCGAGGGTGGCGGCGCCGTAGATGTCCGGCTCCCGTATGCCGAGGAGGTCGAGGTTGGGACCGGAGAGGAGCAGGACGGTGGGCATCAGTCGGTCTCCCGCAGGGTGGTTTCCACGGCCTCGGCCGGAACCCCTTTGACGACCTCGACGCCACGAGGCCCGTCGAGGACGAAGGTGAGCCCGTCGAGCGCCTTCTTGTCCCGCGCCATGAGGGTGACCAGCTCGGCGGGGTCGTTGCCGGGCGGGATGTCGATGGGCAGGTCGTAGCCGGCGACGACCCTCCGGTGCTCGGCCACCGTGTCGTCGTCGACCCGGCCCAGCCGCCGGGCCAGGCGGGCGGCGAAGACCAGGCCGATGGCCACCGCCTCGCCGTGGCGCAGGTCGTAGCCGCCCGCGGTCTCCAGGGCGTGGGCCAGCGTGTGGCCGTAGTTCAGGAGGGCACGGGTGCCGGTCGTCTCCAGCTCGTCGGCGGCGATGTGGGTGGCCTTGCAGCGCACGCAGGCGGCGACGGCCTCGTCGAGGGGCAGGTCGGGCAGGTCGTGGACGCCGAGGAAGGCGTACTTGGCCATCTCTCCCAGGCCGCTGCGGTACTCCCGGGGGGGCAGGGTGGCCAGCACCTCGGTGTCGCACAGCACCGCCGACGGCTGCCAGAAGGCGCCGACCAGGTTCTTGCCCTCGGGCAGGTTGACTCCCGTCTTGCCGCCGATGGCGGCGTCGACCTGACCCAGGAGGGTGGTGGGGATGTGGACCACGGCGACACCCCGGTGGTAGACGGCGGCCGCGAAGCCGGCGGCGTCGGTGACCACTCCCCCACCGACGGCCACCACCACGTCGCCCCGGGTCAGGCCCCAGCGGGAGAAGGCCCGGCACAGCTCCTCGATGGTCTCCAGGCACTTGGCCGCCTCGCCGTCGTCCATGAGGAACGTGCGCTGCTCGATGCCGGCGTCGACGGTCACGCCGACCGGCTCCTGGGTGACGACGGCGGCGCGGTGGGCGCCGGCGGGCAGCACCTCGAGCAGCCGATGGCGGGCGCCGGCCCCGACGAGGACGTCGTAGGAACGGCCGCCCGGCAGGGGGACGGGAACGGTGATCACGGGTTGCCGTGCTCCAGGGCGGCCTCGATGCAGGCGACGACCTGGTCGGGGGTGAGGTCGTCGACGTCGACCACCACGTCGGCCACCTCCTCGTACAGAGGCCGGCGGATGGAGTCCAGGCGCTCGAGGACGCCGGCCGGATCGGCGTCCAGCAGCGGCCGGTGAGTGGCCGTCCCCAGACGGGCCGCCAGGCGCCCGGGCTTGGCCCGCAGCCACACCACCGGATGGTGCTGGGCCATCAGCCGGCGGTTGTCCTCGTCGAGCACCGTGCCGCCGGCGGCGGCGATGACCCTCGGCTTCGTGGAGGCCAGGGCGTCGGCCAGCACCTGCGCCTCCAGCCGGCGGAACGCCGGCTCCCCGTCGGTGCGCCAGATCTCGGCGACGGTCCGCCCCGTCATGGTCTCGATCTGGCGGTCGGAGTCGAAGAACTCCCAGCCCCTCGACGCCGCCAGCCGGCGGCCCACGCTCGTCTTCCCCACGGCCATCATCCCGACGAGCAGGATGCTCGTCGGTCGTTCTCGGCTCCGGGCACCCGGGCCCTTCGGTCGGAGTCCCGAGGAGCCGGAGGCGACGCAGGGACCGCGCCCCTCGCTGCCGGCGGGAGCCCCTGCCCCGCCGGGGACAGCCGGTCCCTCCGGATCACGCAAGGGACGCCAGGTAGGCGTCGCGGTTGCGGACCACCTCGGCCAGGGAGTCGCCGCCGAACTTGTTGAGGGCCTCGCCGGCCAGCACCAGGGCGACCATCGTCTCGGCCACCACGCCGGCGGCGGGCACGGCGGTCACGTCGGTGCGCTCCTTGAACGAGACGGTGGACTCCTTGGTCTGCATGTCGACCGTCTTCAGCACCGGCCGGTTCAGCGTCGACAGTGGCTTCATCGCCGCCCGCAGCACGATCAGCCCTCCTGTCGACATGCCACCTTCGATCCCGCCGGCCCGGGTCGTCTCCCGGTAGTACGACTGCGCTTCGTCCCAGTGGATGGCGTCGTGGGCCTCCGAGCCCCGCTGGGCGGCAGAGTCGAAACCCTCGCCGAAGCCGACGCCCTTGACCGCCTGGATGCTGCAGATGGCCTGGGCCAGGAGGCCGTCGAGCCGGCGGTCCCAGTGCACGTGGCTGCCCAGGCCGACAGGGACGCCGTAGGCCAGGACCTCGATGACCCCTCCGAGGGAGTCACCGTCCCTGGCTGCGGCCTTGATCTCGGCGACCATCGCCTCCTCCGCCGCCGGGTCGAAGCAGCGCACCTGGGAAGCGTCGACCTTGTCGAGGTCCGCCGGCGCCGGCCGCTCGACCGACTTGGTCACCACCGGGCCCATCTGGATCACATGCGACAGCACCGAGATGCCGAGGTGTGAGAGCAGCGCTTTGGCGCAGGCGCCGGCGGCCACCCTTGCCGCCGTCTCCCGGGCCGAGGCCCGCTCGAGGACGTCCCGGGCGTCGGTGAGGCCGTACTTCTGCATGCCGGCCAGGTCGGCGTGGCCGGGCCGGGGGCGGGTGAGCGGCTTCTCGGTGGCACCGGGTGCGGGATCCATCTCCCTGGTCCACTTCGGCCACTCGGTGTTGGCGATCTCGATGGCGACCGGTGACCCCAGCGTGCGGCCGTGGCGGACACCGCCGATCAGCGTCAGCTCGTCCTGCTCGAAGCGCATGCGCGGGCCCCGCCCGTACCCCAGGCGCCGGCGGGCCAGCTCGGAGCCGATCTCCTCGACGGTGACGGGCAGGCCGGCGGGCAGGCCGTCGACGATGACGACAAGGGCCTTGCCGTGGGACTCGCCGGCGGTCAGGTAGCGGAGCACGGGCCAAATCTACCGGGGTGCGCCGGCGGGCCCGCCGGTAATGTCGTTGCCATGGGCGAGCGGGAGCGCTACGAGCCGGGCACCTTCTGCTGGGCGGACCTCGGCACCGACGATCCGGGGGCGGCCCGGGCGTTCTACGTGGCGCTGTTCGGGTGGGCGACCGAGGATGTGCCCATGGGCGCCGGCGGCCCGTACACGATGTGCAGGCTGGGTGATGGGATCGTGTGCGCCATCTACCGGCGACAGGAAGGACAAGGGCCGCCGGCGTGGTTGTCCTACGTCTCGGTGGCCGACGCCGACGCCGCGGTGACCGCGGCCAGGGCCGCCGGCGCCCCGGCCCAGCAGGACCCCGTCGACGTGTTCGACGCGGGACGGATGGCCGTCGTCCAGGATCCCACCGGCGCCCACTTCGCCGTCTGGCAGCCAGGCAGCATGATCGGGGCCACGCTGGTGAACGTCCCCGGCGCCTTGTGCCTCAACCAGCTGAACACCTCCGACCCGGCGGGTGCGGCGGACTTCTACACCGAGGTGTTCGGGTGGCGCATCGAGCAGGTGGCCACCGACCCCATGCCGTACTGGGGCATCTGGAACGGGCCCGGCCTCAACGGCGGCATGATGGCCCTCCCACCCGGATCGCCGGCGCCGCCGCACTGGCTCGTGTACTTCGCCTCCGACGACGTCGACGCCACGTCGAAGCGCACGGGCGAGCTCGGTGGCCAGGTGGTGCTGCCGCCCACGCCCGTCCCGGGAGGTCGCATAGCCGTGGCGACGGATCCGACCGGCGCGACGTTCGCGTTCCTCGACGGGCGCCTCGACCCCTAACCGCCGCTCCACCAGCGGATGATCGGCTCGCCGGCGAAGACGGCCAGCGTGGAGCCCACGGCGAGGAACGGGCCGAAGGCGATGTGCTCCTGCAGGCTCCTGAGCCGGAGCACGGCCAGCACGATGCCCACGACCGAGATCAGCAGCACCCCCAGGAACATGCCGGTCACCACATGGGACAACCCGATCCATCCGAGGAACAGACCGAGGACGAACGCCAGCCGCACGTCGCCGAACCCCATCCCGGCCGGCGAGATGATGTGGATCACGAACAGGGCCAGCCAGGCCAGGGCCGCCCCGAGCATGGCCTGGCCGAAGCGGTCCCACTCACCGTCGATGAGGGCGGCGAGGGCCAGCAAGGGGATGGAGACGAAGATCGTCGGATAGACGATGTAGTTGGGGATGATCTGGCGCTGGGAGTCGATCACGCTGATCGACACCAGGCAGAGGAAGAAGACCAGGTAGGCGGGGACGACCCAGTCGGCCCCGAATCGAAGGCCGGCGCCGGCGAACAGGGCGACGGTGGCCACGATGGTCGCCAGCTGCAGCTTGGTGGCGGCCATGGTCTTGGCCGGTGGCAACGGTCGCAGGCGTTGCTTCTCGGGGATGCGTTCGACGAGAAGGTTGGCCAGCATCCCGCCTGGAATCCCGGCCAGGGCGCACAGCACGGCGACGGCGGCCTTCATCCCAGCGCGCGCACCGCGGCGGACCGCATGACCCCGACGGGCGCCGGCCGCCCCGTCCACAGCTGGAAGGCCAGCGCCCCCTGGTGCACGAGCATGCCCAGGCCGCCGGCGACGCCCGCTCCTCGGGCCCGGGCCGCTCGCATGAGGGGCGTGACCGCCGGGTTGGGGATGAGGTCGACGACGAGCTGTCCCTGTCCCAGCAGCGCCGGGTCGACCGGCAGCTCCTCCGATCCCGAGCCGGCGAGGCCGAGCGGGGTGGCGTTGACGACGAGGTCGGCGCCGCTCACGTCGGCCGGCGGCCCGACCCGGCCGGCGGCGCCGGCCAGGGCCGCCGCCGCCTCCGCACGGGCCGGCGTGCGGTTCACCACCACGATCTCGGCCGCCCCGGCGCCGGCCAGGGCGTGCACCACGGCACGGGCGGCGCCGCCGGCGCCGACCACGGCGCAGATCCGCCCGCCGGGGTCGAACCCCTCGTCGGCGAGCGATGCGAGGAAGCCGGCGCCGTCGGTGTTCTCGCCCCGAAGCCGACCGTCTCCGACGGGGACCACCGTGTTGACCGCGCCCACCGCGAGCGCCGCGTCCGTGAGCTCGTCGACTGCCTCCAAGGCTGCCGCCTTGTGGGGGATGGTGACCGAGAGCCCGCCGAAGCCGAGCGCCCGCACGCCGGCGAAGGCGGCTCCCACCTGCTCCGGCGCCACCTCGCACGCCACGTAGATCCAGTCCAGGCCGAGCTCGCGGAAGGCGGCGTTGTGCATGGCGGGAGACAGCGAGTGGCGGACGGGTGAGCCGATGACGGCGGCGATGCGGGTATGGGAGCCGGCGCTCGTCAGCTGCGTGGCCCCCGGTGGGAACTCAACCGCAGAGCCCCTTGGCGATGCACTCGTTCACCGCGTTGGTGAACTCCCGGTAGTCGTTGGTGAACGTGTGCCGGCCGGAGGGGTCGGTGAGCACGTAGAACAGCCAGTTGCCGGCGGGCGGGTTGACCGACGCCTCCAGTGACTTGCGCCCCGGGCTGGCGATCGGACCGGGCGGCAGGCCGGGGATCCTGTAGGTGTTGTAGGGCGAGTTCACCTCCCGGTCCTTGAAGCTGACCGACTCCTGCGCCGGCAGTCCGAGGGCGTAGAGCACGGTGGCGTCGATCTGCAGTGGCATCTTCTCGGCCAGCCGGTTGTAGACCACCCGGGCCACCTTGCCCCGCTCGTCGTCGACGCGGGACTCCCGCTCGACCAGCGACGCCACGATCACGACCTGGTACGGCGTGATGCCGAACTTGGCCGCCGCGCCCGGAAGGTTGATCCGGGTGGCCAGCTGGTCGAAGGCGTCGACCATCTTGCGCAGGATCGCCGCCTCGTCGGCCCCCTTGGTGATGAAGTACGTCTCGGGCAGGATCAGCCCTTCCAGGCTGTTGTTGCCCGCCGGCTGGTACTGCGAGCGGATGGTGCCGCTGTTGGCGGCCTCCATGAACTTCTCCGCCGAGCGGCCGGGCATCTCGCCGATGACCTTGGCCACTTCGGGCAGCGTCAGGCCTTCGGGGACGGTGAACCGCTCCTCCTCGGCCTGGGCCGCACCCCCCTTGAGCACCTTGCTGGCGGCGCCGAAGCTGGAGTTCTTCTCCAGGGTGTAGTCGCCGGCCTCGATCCCACCAAGGCCGGTGAGCCGGGCGTAGTACCTGAAGAGGGAGGCGTTGGTGATGACGCCCTCCCGCTCCAGCAGGGTGCCGACGTCGCTCGTCGCCATCCCCTGCTCCACGGTGATGCGCACCTGCGGGCCACCGGCACCCGAGGGGTTGACCTGGCGCTGTACCCACATGACGCCGGATCCGGCCAGGACCAGAAAGCTGACCGCGATGGCCAGGAGGATGAAGGGCCAGCGCCGGCCGTGGTCTTCGTACTCGAAGTAGTCGGGCGGGTCGCGGCGGACGTCGACGCTCATCGGCTGCCGCCGCTCATGCGACCGTCCAGCCAGGACTGGAGCAGGACGGCAGCGGCGGCCTGGTCGACGGCGCCGGCCTTCCGGGCCTGGCGCCGGCGCCGGCCGGTGACGCCCGCCTCGGTCAGCGAGCGGTTGGCGGTCACGCTCGTCAGCCGCTCGTCCTGCAGCTCCACGGGGACGTCGAGCAGCTCACGCAGCGCCTCGGCCTCCTTGCGGGCGGCACGGGCCGCCGGCCCGTCGGTCCCGTCCATCGACAGGGGCAGGCCGACGACGACCAGCCCGGCATCGACCTCGGAGACGATCTCGGCCACCCGGGCCCTGTCGGCCCGGGCGTCGCCCGACCGTGTGATGACGCTGTACGGCGTTGCCATGGTCCCCCCTGCGTCGCTGACTGCTACTCCGATCCGCCGAGTACCCAGATCGAGGGCGACCGCCCTCACGTCCCACCTTCACTCACGCCGGCCGCGCCGGCCAAACTGGCACGGGCAGCCACGCGGGCCAAATCGAGTGCCTCGTCCAGCCGGCTGGGGTCGCGCCCGCCGGCGACGGCCACATCCGCCCCCCGCCCGCCGCCGCCGCCCACGGTGCGGGCGGCGTCGGCGATGAGCTTGGAGGCGTCGAGCCCGCCGCCCTTGGCCACGGCCGCGACCAGAGCCACACCACCGCTGTCCGGCGTCCCGCCCAGGACGACGGCACGGATGCCGGGTTGGTCTCGGACGGCCAGAGCCATCTCCTTGAGCTCGTCGCGCGTCGTCCCGTCGATACGGGCCACGACGACGCCGTCGACGGCCCCGCCGGCCAGCTCCTTGGCCCGCCCGCCGGCACCCTGCCGGCGCAGGGCCTTGATCTCATCGGCCAGGCTGCGCTGCTCGTCGAGCAGCTTCTCGACCCGCTGGGGAACCTCGGGCGGGGAGACCCGCAAGAGGGTGGCGGTGCGGCCGAGGGTCTGCTCCTCGTCACGGATGCGGTCGAGGCTGGCCTCGCCGGTGACCGCCTCGATCCGGCGCAGGTTGGCCCCGATCGAGCTCTCGGAGGTGATCTTGATCGGACCGATCGTGCCCAGGGCGTGGACGTGGGTGCCGCCGCACAGCTCCACCGACCGCGGGCCGGCCTGGACCACCCGCACCACGTCGCCGTACTTCTCGCCGAAGAAGGCGATGGCCCCCATGCGCTCGGCCTCGGCCTTGGGCACCTCGAAGGCCTTCACCGGCTCGTTGGCGATGACCTGGTGGTTGGCCAGGTCCTCCACCTGCTGCAGCTGGGCCGGCGTGACGGCTTCGTAGTGGCTGAAGTCGAAGCGGAGGCGGTCGGGCGCCACCAACGAGCCCGCCTGCTTGACGTGGGTGCCGAGCACCTCCCGCAGCGCCCAGTGGAGCAGGTGGGTGCCGGTGTGGTTGCGGCGGATGTGCTCCCGGCGATGCGTGTCCACCGAGGCGGTGACCTCCTGGCCCGAAGTGATCTCGCCCTCGATCATGCGGACGGTGTGGCGGTGAAGGCCGGGGAGGGCGTAGGTGGTGTCGAGCACCTCGGCCCGGCCGGTGTCGCTGACGATCGTGCCGGTGTCGCCGACCTGGCCACCACTCTCGGCGTAGAAGGGTGTGCGGTGGAGGAAGACCTCGTCGCCGATGACGGCCCGCACGGTGGCGGTGGCGTCCACCTGCTCGTAGCCGAGGAACTGCACCGGGCCGCCGGCGTCGAGAAGGGCCTTGTAGGCGGCGCGGCGCTCCTCGGCGTCGGCGGGGTCCACCGAGCTGAGCTTCGCCGCCTGCTGGCCCAGCCGGCGCTGGTTCTCCATGGCCGCCTCGAAGCCGGCCCGGTCCACCACGACGCCCCGCTCCTCGGCGATCTCGAGGGTCAGCTCCAGCGGGAAGCCGTAGGTGTCGTGGAGGCGGAAGGCGACGTCGCCCGGAAGGGTCCCGCCGGCGGCGATGGCCTTGGCCAGCTCCTCGTCGAGGATGGCCGAGCCGGAGCGCAGGGTGCGGTGGAAGCGCTCCTCCTCCCGGCCGATGACGCCGGCGATGTCGTCCTTGGCCGTCCGCAGCTCCGGGTAGGCGTCGCCCATCACGTCGACCACGGCCTCGACCATGGCCGGCAGCACGCGCCCCTCGGCGCCGAGCCCGTAGGCGTGGCGCACGGCGCGGCGGATGATGCGGCGCAGGACGTAGCCGCGGTCCTCGTTGGAAGGGGTCTGGCCGTCGGCGACCATGAACGTGAACGTGCGGGCATGGTCGGCCAGCACCCGCAGGCTGACGTCGGCCTTGGGATCGTCGCCGAGGCGGCGTCCCGTAGCCTGCTCGGCGGCGGCGACCAGGCGGGCCAGCTCGTCGGTCTCGAACACCGAGTTCACGCTCTGGAGGACGGTGAGCATGCGCTCGAGGCCGGCGCCGGTGTCGATGATGCGCAGCGGCAGTGGTTCCAGGGAGCCGTCGGCCAGGCGGTTGTACTGCATGAAGACCAGGTTCCAGATCTCCCGGAACCGCTCCTCGCCGCCGTGGGCGGGACCGCCGGGGGCGCCGAAGTCCTCGCCCCGGTCGTAATAGATCTCCGAGCAGGGACCGCAGGGACCGGTCTCGCCCATCTCCCAGAAGTTGTCGGCGTCCATGGCCTGGACGCGCTCGGCCGGGATGCCCACCGATTCCCGCCAGATGCCGGCGGCTTCGTCGTCGGTCGTGTGGACGGTGACCCAGAGCCGGTCGCCGTCGATCTTCAGGACCCCGGTCAGCAGCTCCCAGGCCCAGGCGATGATCTCGGCCTTGAAGTAGTCGCCGAAGCTGAAGTTGCCCAGCATCTCGAAGAAGGTGCAGTGGCCCCAGGTGACGCCGACGTTGGCGATGTCGTCGTGCTTCCCCTTCACTCTCAGGCACTTCTGCACCGAGGTGGCCCGAGGCGGGTCGGGGACCGGCTCCTCGCCCAGGATGACGGGAAGGAACTGGTTCATGCCGGCGTTGGCGAACATCGGCGCGGCGGGGTGGTGCGGGATCAGCCCCATCGACGGGTGCAGGGTGTGGCCCCGGTCGACGAAGAAGCCGGTGAAGGCGCGGCGAAGTTCCTGAGCTTGCATGGCTGTCCGGCCAGACTACCGACCGGAGCCCCCGGCGGTCAGCCGGATCGCGCCCTCAGCCGGTGCGGCGGGCGATCTCCGCCCGCAGCTCGGCCTCGCGCTCGCGCATGGCAGCCTTGCCCTCCTCCAGGGCGGCCCGCACCTGGGCGCCGGCCGTCCTGGCGCCGGCGACGGCGTCCTGGGTCAACCGGTGGGGCGCCAGGCGCTCGACCGTGCGGCGGACCGTGCGCATCACCCACAGGGAGCTGCCGCAGCCGATCGAGAACCACAGGAGTCGCTTGAACACCGCTGCCCTCAGGCCCTTCCCGCCAGCCGGCGGGCCGCCCGCTGGAGGCCGGCGGTGATGGCGGCCAGCTTGATGAGAGGGGTGGCGAAGGCGGCGAGGGCGAGCTGGGAGGCGGAGTCAACCGTGCCCTTGATGGACTCGGTGCGCTCCAGGATGGCCTCCACCTGTACGAGGTCGCCGTTGGCCTGGCGGACTGCGGTGTGGATGTCGGAGATGAGGGGGACGGCGGTGCGGCGCACGTCGTCGACCGCCCCCCGCACGCTGGACAGGGTGCGGATGGCCGAGCCGACGAGGAAGAGCAGGCCGACGACCAGCATGGCGAAGGCCATCGAGGCCACGGTGGCCGCGAACTCGGCCGGCGTCACTCGTCTGTCTCCCGTGTTCGCATGCGCTCGGCGATCTCCCGTTCGAAGCCGTGGTCCGACGGTTGGTAGTACACCCGACCGGCGACCTCAGGTGGGCGATGCTCCTGGGGAACCCACCCCCGGGGGTCGTCGTGAGGATACTCGTAGCCGATCCCGTGACCCAGCTTCTCGGCCCCGTAATAGCCGGCGCTGCGCAGGTGCATCGGGACCTCGCCGGCGGGCCGGTCCTTGACGTCGGCCCGGGCCTGGCCCAGGGCGGCGGTGACCCGGTTGGACTTGGGGGCGGTGGCCAGATGGATGACCGCGTGGGCGAGGTTGAGCTGGGCCTCGGGCAGGCCGACGAACTCGACGGCCCTTGCGGCGGCGTCGGCCACGAGGAGCGACATGGGGTCGGCCATGCCCACGTCCTCGCTCGCGAGGATCACCAGGCGCCGGGCGATGAAGCGGGCGTCCTCGCCGGCCTCCAGCATGCGGGCCAGCCAGTAGAGGCCGGCGTCGGGGTCCGAGCCTCGCAGGCTCTTGATGAAGGCGGAGACGATGTCGTAGTGCTCGTCGCGCTCGTACCGGAGGGCGCGGGCGTCGAGGGCGGCCTCGGCGTCGGCCAGGCTGACCGGTTTGCCGCCGGCCAGCGCTATCGCCACTTCGAGGGCGTTGAGGGCCACCCGTGCATCCCCGTCGGCACGCCCGACCAGGTGCTCCAGCGCTTCGTCCTCCGCGTCGGCCTGCTCGTTGGCCAACCCGCGCAGGAGAAGCGTGCGGACGGCCTCCGGGCCGAGCGGCTGCAGCCGGAACAGGCTCGATCGAGACAGCAGCGGCGAGTTGACCTCGAAGTACGGGTTCTCCGTTGTGGCGCCGATGAGCACCAGCAGGCCCTCCTCCACCGCCGGCAGGAAGGCGTCCTGCTGGGCCTTGTTGAACCGGTGGATCTCGTCGAGGAACAGGATCGTGCCGGTTCCCTGCTCCGCCAGCCGCCGGCGGGCTCTCTCCACGACCTCCCGCACGTCCTTGACGCCGGCGGTCACCGCCGACAGCTGCTCGAAGCTCCGGCTGGTGCCGGCGGCGATCAACTTGGCGAGGGTCGTCTTTCCGGTGCCCGGCGGTCCCCACAGGATCACCGACGACATCCGGTCCGCCTCGATCAGCCGGCGCAGCGGCCCCCTCGGTCCCAGCAGGTGCTCCTGGCCCTCCACCTCGTCCAGCGACGCCGGCCGCATCCGGGCCGCCAACGGCGCCTGCCGGCGCAGCCGCTCCTGCAACGCAGCCCCGAACAGGTCCTCGGCCATCAGCCGACCCTACGCGTTTGGTCAATAGGCGGTGCTATGCCGCCCCCAAGTGACCAAACGCTCCGATGCAGCGGAGAATCTCCTCGTCTGACGATCGGGATGTGAAGCGTACGAGTGTCCACCCGTGGGCGACGAGCAGGTTGCCCCGGGTCCGGTCATCGTCGAATGCCGACCGGCTCCTGTGGAACTCCCACCCGTCGAGCTCGATCGCCAGCCTGAGGACGGGGTAGGCGAGGTCGATCCGGAGCGTCCGACCGCCGATCCTCAACCGGTGCTGCTGGGCCGGCGGCGGGTACCCGTGAGAGACGAGCAGCCGCAGCACACGGGTCTCCAGGTCACTGTCACCGGGGTCGTACCCCGGCAGTCGGTCGCCGAGCAGCTCCTGCAGTACGGACATGCGGCGTCCAGGAGCCTCGGCCAGCCGGGCGACGCACCGCCGGAACGACTCCAGCGACATCACTCGCCGGCGCACGGCGCCGTCCACCGCCAGCCCAAGCTGGCGCGGCGTGAGCCGGGCCGAGACGTCGACGATGGAACGGGCCGGCGTGGTGACGGGGATGCGCTGCAGGGTCGTGAGGTCGGCGTCGAAAAGGGCGCCTGAGCGGTGCCCTCGAACGCCGGCGAGCCGAACGCGGCGGTTCAGACCGGTGACGACGTGGATGGCATCGTCCTTGACCCCGGGCAGCTCCCACAACCTGCCCGCGGTCTCATGCGAGAGCCACGCCTGGGGCTGGCTCGCCAGAGCCACCGCGGCGACCGTCTGTGTCCAGGTCGGGGGCGCGCCGGAGATGGCGTAGACGCCGGGTCGTGCGACCGACCACTCTCCGGAGCGGTGCCGGCGGCGCACTTGATCGACTGTGAGGCCCGCAGCGAGGGCCTGATCAAGTGTGATCAGACCATGCTGTCGGCGGGCGATCTGGTTGGAGGCCAGACGGGTATTCACACCGAAACGATGCCAGGCGCCTGAGACACCCATTTCGTTTGGTCACTCAGCGGTCACAGATGCCCCCTATTGACCAAACGCCGGCCCTCAGGTCGGTCTGGGCAGCAGGCGGAGGCCCAGTTCGGTGAGGTGGCGGGGGTCGATGGGGTCGGGGGCGCCGGTCAGGGGGTCGACGCCGGACTGGGTCTTGGGGAAGGCGACGACCTCGCGGATGTTCTCCTCGCCGGCGAGGAGGGCGACGAGGCGGTCGACGCCGAAGGCGAAGCCGGCGTGGGGCGGGGCCCCGTGGCGGAAGGCGTCGAGGAGGAAGCCGAAGCGGGCCTGAGCCTGCTCGGGCTCGATGCCGAGGAAGGAGAAGATGCGCTGCTGGATGTCGGGCCGGTGGATACGTACGCTGCCCGAGCCCAGCTCCCAGCCGTTGAGCACCAGGTCGTAGGCCTGGGAGCGGACCGACAGCGGGTCGGAGTCCAGGCGGTCGAGATCCTCGAGGTGGGGCATGGTGAACGGATGGTGGGCGGGGATGGGCCGACCCTCGGTGTCGAGGCCCTCGAACAGCGGGAAGTCGGTGACCCACAGCAGGTTGAGCCCGCCCTCGTTGACCGGCGGGCGGCCGAGCTCCAGGCGCAGCTGGCCCAGAACCCGATCGACGACCAGCCGCTCGCCGGCGGCGATCAGCAAGAGGTCGTCTGGTTCGGCGCCCAGTGCCTTGGGGATGGAGGCCTGCTCCTCGGAGGAGAGGAACTTGAGCACGGGAGACGACAGCCCCTCGCCCTCCAGCTTCAGCCACACCAGCCCGCCGCCGCCGGCGGCCTTGGCCTGGTCGGTCAGGCGGTCGAGCCGCGCTCTGCCGATCGAAGCTCCACCTGGAACACGGATGCCCTTGACGCACGGCGCCTGGAAGGCCCGGAAACCGGTGCCGGCGACGGCCTCGGTCAGCTCGACCAGCTCCATGCCGAAGCGCACGTCGGGCTTGTCCGAACCGAACCTGTCCTGGGCCTCCCGCCACGACATGGTGGGTATGGCGTCGCCGACCTCGCCGCCGGCGGCCCGGACGGCGGCCACCACGGTTCGGGAGATGACGCCGATCACGTCGTCCTGGCCGGCGAAGGACATCTCGGCGTCGAGCTGGGTGAACTCGAACTGGCGGTCGGCCCGCAGGTCCTCGTCTCGCAGGCACCGGGCCAGCTGGTAGTAGCGGTCGACGCCGCCCACCATCAGCAGCTGCTTGAACAACTGGGGGCTCTGGGGGAGGGCGTAGAACGAACCCGGCCGCAGGCGGGACGGCACCACGAAGTCGCGCGCCCCCTCGGGCGTGGAGGCGATCAGCGTCGGGGTCTCCACCTCGACGAAGCCCTGCTCCTCCATCGACCTCCGGATGGCGCTGCTGACCGTGGCCCGCAGGCGCAGGTTGCGCTGCATGGCCGGCCGGCGGAGGTCGACGTAGCGGTGGCGCAGGCGCAGGATCTCATCCGCGTCCACCCGGTCGCCGATCGGGAAGGGCGGCGGCTCGGCCTCCGACAGCACCTCCACCGTGCAGTCCCCGACCTCGACGTCGCCCGTCGCCAGCGCCGGGTTGTGCGTGCCCTCGGGCCGGTCCCGGACGGTGCCGGTCACACGGATCACGAACTCCGACCGCAGCTGATGGGCACCGTCGACCACACACTGGACGATCCCGGTGTGGTCGCGGACGTCGACGAACGCCAGGTGCTCGCCGTGCTCCCGCCGGCTCGATACCCATCCGCAGACGCTGACCTCCCGGCCGGCGTGCTCGGGGCGCAGCTCGCCGCACATGTGGGTCCGCATCATTGCAGTCGCTTCCTAACGTGTTCGACGACGTCGGCCCGGGCGACGGTCTCCTGGTCGCCGGCGCGGAGGTCGCGCACGGTCACTGTGGCCGCTGCCACCTCGTTGTCGCCAACCACGAGGGCGAGGCGGGCGCCCGAGCGGTCAGCCGACTTGAACTGCGACTTCATCGACCGGCCGTCAAAGGAGCGGTCGGTCGAGACGCCGGCGGCGCGCAGCTCATGCGTCAAGGCCAGGGCGGCGGAACCGCCGGTGGCGTCGACAACCCACACGTCGACCGTCGACGCCGGCCCCGGGAAGACGCCCTCGGCGTCACACGCCAGCATGAGCCGCTCGATCCCCATGCCGAACCCGATGCCCGGCGTCGGCGGACCGCCGAGCGCCTCGGCCAGCTTGTCGTACCGGCCTCCGCCGCCCACCGCGTTCTGCGCCGAATCGAGCGCGTCGGCCGCCAGCTCGAAGGTCGTGCGGGTGTAGTAGTCGAGGCCCCGGACCAACCGGGGCTGCAGCACGTACCCCACACCGAGGCTGTCCAAGCCGGCCTGCACCCGGGCGAAGTGAGCCCCACACGGCGGGCACAGAAGGTCGACGAGGCGGGGCGCGTCCTCGGTGGCGGCGCGGCAGATGTCCCGCTTGCAGTCGAGGACGCGCAGTGGGTTCTTCTCGTAGGTGCCGGCGTGCTCGTCGCACAGCTCTCGGACGGCCAGGAACTCCCTGAGGGCGTCGAGGTAGGGCGGCCGGCACACGTCGTCGCCGAGGGAGTTGAGGAGCAGTGTCACCCGGGTCAGCCCGAGCGCGGCGCACACCGCCCACGCCAGGGCCACGACCTCGACGTCGAGGTCGGCGTCGTCGGTGCCCAGCGCCTCCACCCCGAGCTGGTGGTGCTGGCGGAACCGTCCCGCCTGCGGGCGCTCATAGCGGAAGTTGGGCGCCGTGTACCAGGCCTTGAACGGCGGCGTCGGCCGGTGCTGCACGTAGGCCCGCACCACCGACGCCGTGCCCTCCGGACGCAAGGCCACCCGCCGGCCGCCTTTGTCCTCGAAGTCGTACATCTCCTTGCGAACCACGTCGGTGCCCTCGCCCACCCGTTCGAACACGCCGACGTCCTCGAACATCGGGCTGAGCACCAGCCCGTACCCGGCCCGCTCCACGGCGCCGGCGAACAGCGCGACCAGCCGCTCCCACCGCGCCGACTCGGGCGGCAGCACGTCACGAGTGCCCACGGGGGCGCGAAAGTCGACCACGAACCAACGCTACCGGCTGGTCAGAAAGGGCAGGCGGGAGTTAGCGCCGGCTCCCCGGCAGGACCCGGTAGGCGTCGAACACCGAGTCCACCCGCTTCACCGAGCGCAGCAGGGCGTCCAGGTGCGACGGGTCGGCGAGCTCGAAATCGAAACGCAGCCGGGCCACCCGGTCGGAGCCCGTGTGGGTGGAGGACGCCACGATGTTCACGTGATGGTCGGCCAAGGCGGTCGACACGTCGCCCAGCAGGCGGGCCCGGTCCAGTGCCTCGACCTCGATGGAAGCGACGAAGACGCCGGCACGGGCCCCGTCCCAATCGACCTCGATCTGGCGCTCACCCATGCTCGTGGTCAGGGTCACCGCGTTGGCGCAGTCCGCCCGGTGCACCGAGACGCCACGGCCGGAGGTCACAAAGCCGACGATCTCGTCGCCGGGCACCGGCGTGCAACACAACGCCAGCCGGACCATGACGTCGTCGAGCCCCTCGACGTGGACCCCGCCCGTCCCCTGCACCCGGGACCGGGCCGGCCGGCGCACGGTGGTCGGCAGCTGCTCCTCGTGCTCGCCGCCCCGCAGCTCCCGGGCCAGACGCTGGGCCACCGACTGGGCCGACACGTGGTTCTCGCCGATGGCCTGGTGCAGCGCCTCGAGGTCGGTGTAGTTCAGGTCGACGGCCACCTTGGCCAGCACCGCCGAGTTGGTCAGCTTCTGGACAGGGAGGCCCTCCCGCCGCATGTACTTGACCAGCTCCTCCCGACCGCTCTCGACCGCCTCCTCACGCCGGCTGCGGCTGAACCAATGGCGGATCTTGTTCTTGGCCCTTGGGGTGACCACCACCTGGAGCCAGTCGCGGGAGGGGCCCGCGCCCTCCACCTTGGAGGTGAAGATCTCGACCCGGTCGCCCGACTTCAGGTGCGAGTCCAGCGGCACCAGGCGGCCGTTGACCCGAGCGCCGATGCAGCGGTGGCCGACGTCGGTGTGGATGGCATACGCGAAGTCGATGGGGGTGGCGCCCACGGCCATGGTGACGACGTCGCCCTTGGGGGTGAAGACGAACACCTCGTCCTGGTCGAGGTCGAGCTTCAGCGACTCCATGAACTCCTGGGGGTCGTCGGTCTCTTCCTGCCAGTCGACGATGCGCCGCAGCCAACCGGGGTCGGCGACCGGGCCGGCATCCTTGTAGTTCCAGTGGGCGGCCACGCCGTACTCGGCCCGCCGGTGCATCTCCTTGGTCCGGATCTGGACCTCGATGGGCTTGCCCTGAGGTCCCACCACCGTCGTGTGCAGCGACTGGTAGAGATTGAACTTGGGCATGGCGATGTAGTCCTTGAACCGGCCCTGCACCGGCTTCCACGTGGCGTGGATGGTCCCCAGGGCGGCGTAGCAGTCCTTCACGCTGCCGACGAGGACCCGCAGGCCCACCAGGTCGTAGATCTCGTCGAACTCCCGCCGCTTCACCACCATCTTCTCGTAGATGCTCCAGTAGTGCTTCGGGCGGCCGGAGACGTCGGCGTCGACCTTCACCTCGGCCAGGCGGCCCTTGACCATCTCGACGACCTGGGACAGGTAGATCTCGCGCTCGGGGGCCCGGCTGGACACCATCTGCTCGATCTCGGCGTAGCGCTTCGGGTACAGGGTGGCGAAGGCCAGGTCCTCCAGCTGCCACTTGATGCCCCCGATGCAGAGCCGGTGGGCCAGGGGGGCGTAGACGTCGATGGTCTCCTGGGCGATGCGCTCCTGCTTCTCCCGGGGCAGGGCGGCGATCGTGCGCATGTTGTGGAGGCGGTCGGCCAGCTTGATCAGCAGGACCCGGATGTCCTTGGCCATGGCCACGAGCATCTTGCGCATGGTGGCGGCCTGCTGGGCCTCCTTCGAGTCGAAGCGGACCCGGTCCAGCTTGGTGACACCGTCGACCATGGCCGCCACGTGGGGCCCGAAGTCCCGGGTCACGTCCTCCAGGGAGGTGCCGGTGTCCTCCACCGCGTCGTGAAGAAGGGCGGCGGCCAGGGTGTTGGCGTCGAGGCCGAGCTCGGCGAGGATGGTGGCCACCGCAAGGGGGTGGACGATGTAGGGGTCGCCGGATCGCCGGACCTGACCCTCGTGGGCCTCGGCGGCGACCGTGTAGGCCCGGCTCAGGAGGGTGGTGTCACCCTTGGGGTGCCTGGAGCGGTAGATGTCGACCAGCTCCCGCACGTCGTCGGGCACGGCCTGGGCCGAGCGCCGCCACGGCAGGACACGATCGGCGGTCGGCAACTCCCCCAGCCCCCCTTCTACGGGTACGCGACGAGCGACATGATGTCGTATGCACCAAGCTTCTCGCGTCCGGCGAGATACGCCAGTTCGACGAGGAAGCCCAGGCCGACCACGGTGGCGCCGGCCCGCTCGACCAGCCGGGTGGTGGCCCGGGCCGTGCCGCCGGTGGCGATCACGTCGTCGACGATGAGCACCTGGTCGCCGGCGGCGAGCGCATCTCCGTGCATCTCCAGGCTGTCGACGCCGTACTCCAGGGCATACTGCTCCGACTCCGTGCGCCAGGGCAGCTTGCCCGGCTTGCGAACGGGCACGAAGCCGGCGCCGAGCCGGTAGGCCACCGGTGTGGCCACGATGAAGCCCCTGGCCTCGACCCCCACGACCTTGTCGACCCGCCGTCCTTCGAAGGCATCGGCCAGGGCGTCGACGCTGTACCGGAGGGCTTCGGGGTCGGCCAGAAGCGGAGTCAGGTCGCGAAAGACGATGCCCGGCGTCGGGAAGTCGACGACGTCACGGATCCGTCCCTTGAGCCAGTCCGCATCAGCCATGGGCCAGACTAGACCGTCAGCGCTTCTTACCCTTCTTCCGGGGCCGGGGCGCGCCGGGGCGGGATGGCTGCTTGGACGGTGGCCTCTGGACCTGCCCGCCACCGCTGTGGCGGGTGGGCACCGGCACGTCGTCGCCGGGTTCGCCGTCGACCGGCACCGGCCGGGGGCGGGCGACAGGCCTGACGCCCTGGCGGGGCCTGGGGGCGGCCGATGGGCCGCCACCCCCGCCGGCGAGGGCGGCGGCGGCCGCCGGCGTCAGCAGGCCGGCGCCGCCCTTGGCGGAGAGGCGCTGGCGGATAGCGGTGTAGCGGGGCTCGCGCTCCTTGAGCATGGCCAGGATCGGCGCCGCGATGTAGATCGAGGAGTAGGCACCGGTCAGGAGGCCGATCAGCAGGGCGAGGCCGAAGTCGTTCAGGGTGGTGGCGCCGAGGACGCCGGCGCCGATGACGAGGATGGACACGATCGGCAGGACCGCCACGATCGAGGTGTTGAGCGAGCGCATCAGCACCTGGTTCATGGACAGGTTGACCGTGTCGGAGTAGGTGAACCGGCCGCTGGCGGCCACGCCCTTGGTGTTCTCCTCCACCTTGTCGAACACGACGATGGTGTCATACAGCGAGAATCCGAGGATGGTGAGAAAGGCCACGACGGTGGCCGGCGTCACCTCGAAGCGGGAGATGGAGTACACCCCGACGGTCACGAAGATGTCGTGGACCACGGCGGCGAGGGCGGCCACTGCCATCTTCCACTCGAACCGGAGCGAGATGTAGATGCTGATCAGGACGAAGAACACCACCAGGGCGTTGCGGGCCTTGTTGGTCACCGCCTGGCCCCAGGACGGTCCCACGTCGTTGACGCTGACCTGGCTGATGTCGGCGCCGGCCAAACCGGCCAGGGCCCGGCTGATCCTCTCCTGGTCCTCCGGGGACTCGTTGCCCGATGCCACCCGGATGCGATCGTCGCCGATGGTCTGGATGGTGGCGTCACCCAGGCCGAACGGCCGCACGGCGTCGCGGGCCTCGGCCACCGACACGCCGGGCGCCGGCACCTCCCACGACGTGCCGCCCTCGAAGTCGATGCCCAGGTTCAGGCCCTGGGTGCCGAGCGACACCAGCCCGGCGAAGATGACGACGGAAGAGAGGATGAACCAGATCCTGCGCCGGCCGACGAAGTCGAACGTCGTCTCGCCGCGGTAGAGCCGGTGGGCGAGCGAGGCTTTCCCGGCCTGGGGGACGTCGTCGGTCATACCAGCTCTTTCGTCCTCGGCCTTTCCACCGCCGGCACCGCGTTGAGCCCTCGGGCCACACCGACCCAGCGGGCCTCGGTGAAGAACCGGCTGCGGCCGAGGAGCATGACCATGGGCCGGGTGAAGAAGTAGGCGGTGAACAGGTCGAGCAGGGTGGTGAGGCCCAGGAAGAAGGCGAAGCCCCGGACGGAACCCACGCTGAGGACGTACAGCACGCCGGCGCCGATGATCGACGCGGTGTCGGCGGCCAGGATCGTGCGGTAGGCCCGGGAGAAGCCGCGGTCGACCGAGGACCGGATGGTCTTCCCGGAGCGGATCTCGTCCTTGAGCCGCTCGAAGTACACGACGTAGGAGTCGACCGTCACGCCGACCGACACGATGATGCCGACGGCGCCGGCCAAGCTCAGGGCCAGCCCGCTGGTGTTGCCCAGCAGGGTGACGAAGGAGTACATGATGGCGCCGGTGAGGGCCAGGCCCACCCAGACGACCAGGCCGAGGGCCCGGTAGTACAGGAGCATGTAGAGGGCGACGAGGGCGAGACCGACCAGGCCGGCGCCCACGCCGGCCCGCAGTGAATCCCGGCCCAGGGTGGCCGAGACGGTCTGGACGGTCTGGCGGTCGAGCTGCACGGGCAGGGCGCCGTAGCGCAGGACCAGGGCCAGATCCTTGGCCTCCCTCTGGGTGAAGTTGCCGGTGATGACGCCCCGGCCCTGGAACTCGGTGACCTGGAGGGCGGGAGCGGAACGGACCACGCCGTCGAGGTCGATGGCGATCTGGTTGCCGGCGCCCACCTTGGCCGCCATCTCGTTCCATTGCCTCGTGCCCTCACCGGTGAGCTCGAACTGCACCTCCCACTGGCCGGTCTGGGACACGTTGGCGGTGGCGCCCGACAGGGCCGTGCCCTTCACCTCGGCGGGACCGAGGAGGTAGCGGGAGGTGACCCGGCCGTCCCTGTCCTTCTCCGGGAGGATCACCTGCTTGGTCTCGTCGTCGTCCTCGGGCGCGGTGGTGCTGTTGAGGTCGATCGGGATGGTGGTCGACGTGGTGGTGGTGGAAGCACCGGGCTCTACCGTGGTCGGCGTCGTGGACGACGTGGTCGTCGAACTGGTGGGCGTGGGCTCAGCCGGAAGTTGCCGGATGACGGGCCGGAACAGCAGCTGGGCGGTCTGGCCCACGACCTGCAGGGCCCGTTCCCGGTTCTCCACCCCGGGGAGCGACACGATGATCGAGTCCCCCTGCCGGGTGATCTCGGGCTCGGCCACGCCGAGGGCGTCCACCCGGTTGCGGATGATCTCGATGGCCTGGTCGAGGACGCCCTGCGGCACCTCCTCGCGGGGCTGGAGCACGACCGAGGCGCCGCCCTGCAGGTCGAGGCCCAGTTGCGGGCTCTCGCCGGAGATCAGGGTCGCGGTCAGGGCGCCGATGGTGAGGACGATGAACCCGACGAGGCTGTAGAGGGGGCCCCGTTTCATCAGGGCACGTCGGTCACGGTGCCGTCCTCGTCGTCCGCCGGTCCGTCGTCGGGGGCGATGCGCTGGCTCACCGCGCTGCGCAGGATCCGGAGGACGACGCCCGGCGCCACCTCGACGGCCAACGTGTCGTCGTCGACGGAGATGATCGTGCCGTACACGCCGCCGGCGGTGACCACTTCGTCGCCCTCTTGGAGGGAGGCGACGACCGCCTGGTGCTGGCGCATGCGGCGCTGCTGCGGAAGGATGAGCAGCACCCACATGAGGCCGAAGGTGATGAGCAGCGCGAGAAGGGGTCCCATGGGAGAAGAGGGCCGCCGGGCGACCGGGGCTCACGTTACTGCCTAGGTGAAGAGTGAGGCGGTCGACGGGCCCTGGTCGGGCGGCTGGAGCCCGAGGTGGGACCACGCCGCCGGCGTGGCCACCCGGCCACGGGGCGTCCGCTGGAGGAGGCCGAGCTGGAGGAGGAAGGGCTCGTAGACGTCCTCCACCGTCTCCGGCTCCTCCCCCACGCTGATGGCCAGGGTGGAGAGGCCGACCGGCCCGCCCCCGAAGCGCCGGCACACCGCGGCCAGGATGGCCCGGTCCACCTTGTCGAGACCGGCATCGTCGACCTCGAAGAGCGCGAGGCCGTCGCGGGCCGCGGCCTGGGTGACGACCCCCTCGGCCCGTACCTCGGCGTAGTCGCGGACCCGGCGCAGCAGCCGGTTGGCGATGCGGGGCGTCCCCCGGGCCCGCCGGGCCACCTCGTGGCCGCCGGCGGGGTCCAGGCCGACGCCCATGATCCGTGCCGCCCGCACGACGATGGCCTCCAGCTCTTCGACGTCGTAGTAGTCCAGGCGGGCGACGAAGCCGAACCGGTCCCGCAGGGGGCCGGTGATCAGCCCGGTCCGGGTGGTGGCGCCGACCAGGGTGAACCGGGGCAGGTCGAGGCGCAAGGACCGGGCCGAGGGCCCCTTCCCGAGCACGATGTCGAGCTGGAAGTCCTCCATGGCCGGGTAGAGCACTTCCTCCACCACGCGGGGCAGGCGGTGGATCTCGTCGATGAACAGGACGTCGCCCTCGTCGAGGTTGGTCAGCACCGAGGCCAGGTCGCCGGCCCGCTCCAGCGCCGGCCCCGAGGTCACCCGGAGGGTCACCCCCATCTCGGCGGCGACGATGCCGGCCAGGCTGGTCTTGCCCAGCCCCGGGGGGCCGGCGAGCAACAGGTGGTCGGCGGGCTCGCCCCGCCGGCGGGCCGCCTCCAGCAGGATCTCGAGGTGCTGGCGCAGCTGGGCCTGGCCGACGAACTCCTCCAGCCGGCGGGGCCGCAGCGTCACCTCCTCGGGCGACTCCCCCGGCCCGGTGAGCGGCGTCAACAGCTCGTTGCGGGTCACCGGGCCATCACCCGGTGAATGTCCGGGCAGCACCCTCCCGGGCCGGTCATCTCGTGGCGCCGAGGGTCTGCAGGGCGGTGCGGACCAGGGTGCGGACGTCGCCCTCGGCCGGCAGCTCGCCCATGGCCCGGCGCACCTCCTCCGGCTGGTAGCCGAGGGCGGCGAGGGCTTCGCGCACCTCGGCCCGGGTGGAGCCGTTCGCCGGCACAGGGTCGCCCTCGGGCACATCGAGGCGGGACTTGAGCTCCAGCAGCAGCCGGGCCGCGGTCTTGCGGCCGACGCCGGGCACGAGCGTCAGCGCGTCGAGGTCGCCCTCGAAGACCACCCGGCGCAGGTCCTCGGGCCCGTGGGTGGACAGGATGGCCAGGGCCAGCCCGGGGCCGACGCCGTGGGCCCCGATGAGCGACTCGAAGCAGTCCCGGCCGTCGGCGGTGGCGAAGCCGAAGAGGGTGAGGGCGTCCTCCCGGACGTGCAGGTGGGTGTGGACGACGACCTCGTTGCCGATGCTCCCGAGGGCCACCGCGGTGGCCGGTGAGACGCTGATCCGGTAACCCACGCCGCCCACGTCGAGCATGACCTCGCCCCGGGCCGACCGGTGGACGAGCGTGCCCCGCAGGCGCCCGATCATCCCTGCACACCGACCCGGGACCGCAGCGGCGCCATGGCCAGGTGGCAGAGAGCGAGGGCCAGGGCGTCGGCGGCGTCGGGCGGGCTGGGGACCTCGGCCAGGCCGAGGAGGGTCTGGACCATCCGCTGCACCTGCTCCTTGGGCGCCGAGCCGTAGCCGGCGACGGCCTGCTTGACCTCGTTCGGCGTGTACTGCACCACCTCGGCGCCGGCCTGTGCCGCCGCCACCAGGGCCAGCCCGCTGGCCTGGCCGACGGACATGGCCGTGCGGGCGTTCACCTGGAAGAACACCCGCTCGACGGCCACGACTGCCGGCCGGAACTCCGCCACCAGGGCCCGGAGGTCCAGGTCGAGCGCGGCCAGCCGCTCAGGCAACCGGTCCGCCGCCGGCGTGGTCAGCACACCGACGGCAACAACCCGCGGCGTGGCCCCCGGCCCGCCCTCGACGCAGCCGTAGCCGCAGCGAGACACCCCTGGATCGATCCCGAGAACGAACATCCGTTCGTGACAGTAGCGCGGGGGACGGTCCTGGGCGCGGACCCCTGGGCCGAACATGCATGAAAGCTGGCGACATGGGCAGGATGGGGTCCATGCGGGTACGAATCGTTGCGGCATTGGTGGCGGTCGTCGCCGTTCTGGCGTGGGCCCCGGGGGGTGCGTCGGCGCAAACGGCGCGCCAGACGTTCGTCCTGTACCAGGGACCCGATGAAGAGAACTTCACCGTCTACGCCTCGGGGCCGATCAGCGCCGTCGGGACCGATTTCCTCCTCCGAGAAGGCGTCGAGCCGTCCACGGGCAGGACGCAGCGGATGACCGAGACCGTCTTCCCGGGAGGCTCGACGTTCAACACCCTGACCGTCCAGGAGAACAACCTGGCCTTCGACCCGCGCACCTGCGTGGCCCGGATCACCGGCCGCTCGCACCTGGACATCACCGGCGGCACGGGCGCCTACCAGGGTGTCACCGGGGGCGGCGAGGTGACCTTCCAGGCCATCTCCATCGCCGAGCGCACGCCCGGTGGCTGCTCACGGACCAACACCCGGACCTACTCGGTCGCCTACATCACCGGTACGGCGACGCTCCCTTGAGTCGACGACGAGCAGCAAGCAGAAACCAACCAAGGAGGAGCACCCATATGAAGCGACTTGGCGTAGGACTGGCTCTGATGGCCAGCGTGCTGTTCATGGCCGCACCGCCGGCATCGGCCCAGACCAGCATCGACCTGTCCCGCTACATCGGCCCCATCGGCGGCGGCGGTCCGGTGTCGGCCATCGGTGGCGGGAGCGCCTACCAGTCCTGCGTGGCCAACAACAACGCAGTGCTCCTGCACAGCCCGTTCGGGACCGAGGAGTTCGAGCTTCCCTCCCTGGCCGCGTGCGTGTCGAGCCTCCAGGCCGGACGGGTGAGCTGGCTCGCCTTCTACCAGAACTGCCAGGAGCTCGAAGGCTTCTTCGCCATGGAGAACGCGTCCGGGCGGCCGTACCCGTACTCCTTCTACGGCAACCCGAACTACACGGCCAACAACCGCCTCGACTGCATCTACTTCCTCTGGTCCTTCCACACCGGCGCCCTGCCTCCGGGCCCCGGGGCGTAGCGGCGCCAGCTGGTCGGGGTCGGCCTCAGGCGCCGGCCTCGACCAGCTGCAGGACGTTGTCGGGGATGTCGAAGTTGGCGTAGACGGCCTGCACGTCGTCGTGGTCCTCCAGGGCGTCGACCACCCGTAGCACCTTGCGGGCGTCGGCCTCGGACTCCAGGGCGATGGTGGAGGTGGGGACCATGGTGAGCTCGGCGGAGGTGACCTTCACCCCGGCTGCCTCCAGGGCGTCACGCAGCCGGCCGAGGTCGGTGGGCGGGGCGGTGAGCTGCCAGGTGTCGCCCTGGTCCTCCAGGTCCTCCATGCCGGCGTCGAGGCCGATCATCATCACGTCGTCTTCGCTCCCGGCGGGGCCCTCTTTGGGGATGATGATGACGGCCTTGCGCTCGAACTGCCACGCCACGGCGCCGGGCTCGGCGCTCGAGCCGCCGTTCTTGGAGAAGATGGCACGCACATCGGCGCCGGTGCGGTTGCGGTTGTCGGTGAGGGTCTCCACGTAGATGGCGACGCCCATCGGCGCGTAGCCCTCGTAGTTCACCGACTCGTAGCGCACGCCGTCCATCTCGCCGGTGCCCCGCTTGATGGCCCGCTCGATGGTGTCCACCGGCACCGAGGCGTCACGGGCCTTCTGGTACATGGTCCGCAGGCTGGCGTTGGCGTTGAGGTCTCCGCCGCCCTCTCGGGCCGCCACCTCCACCTGGCGCAGGACCTTGGCGAACACCTTGGCCCGCACCTTGTCCTTGGCGCCCTTCTGGTGCTTGATCGTTGCCCACTTGGAATGTCCGGACATGGTTCTAACCCTCCAGGAAGAGTTGGTGCAGGCGAAGGTCGTCGGAAAGCTCGGGGTGGAAGGCCGCTCCCAGCAACGCGCCCTGCCGGCACAGCACGGGCCGCCCGTCGACGCTGGCGAGGACTTCCACGCCGTCACCGATCCGTTCGACGACCGGTGCCCGGATGAAGACGGCGGGGAACCGGCCGCCGTTGACCCTCTCGAGGGCGAGGCCGGTCTCGAAGGAGTCGACCTGGCGGCCGAAGGCGTTGCGGCGTACGTCGACGTCGAGGACGCCGAAGCTGCGCTGGTCGTCGCGCCCGTCGAGGATGTGGGCGGACAGCAGGATCAGGCCGGCGCAGGTCCCGAACGCCGGCATGCCGGCGCGCAGCCGGTCGGCCAGCGGATCGAACAGGCCCGACAGGTCGAGGAGCTTCGACATGGTGGTCGACTCGCCGCCGGGCAGGATGATGCCCTCGATGCCGGCCAGGTCGTCGGGAGTGCGGACCTCGACGGGGTGGGCGCCCAAAGCGGCCACCGCCTCAGCGTGGCGCTGCGACGCCCCCTGCAAGGCGAGGATCCCGACCTTGTGCACCTGGAGGCCGCCTCATGCCCTCACCAGCCCCGCTCTGCCAGGCGGGTCTCGAGGCCGGCCATCTCGGCCCCCCGCATGGCCTCGCCCAGCCCCCGGCTGACCTTGGTCACGATCGCAGGGTCGCGGAAGTGGGCGGTGGCCTCGACGATGGCGCGGGACATGGCCACGGGGTCCGAGCTCTTGAAGATGCCCGATCCGACGAAGACCGCCTCGGCGCCCAGCTGCATGACCAGCGACGCGTCGGCCGGCGTGGCGATGCCGCCGGCGCAGAACAGCGGCACCGGCAGGGCGCCGGTGTCGGCCACCTCGGCGACCAGGTCGATCGGCGCCTGTAGCTGCTTGGCCCAGCCGTAGCGCTCGGCGGCATCGGCCTGGGTCAGCCGGCGGATGTCGCCCAGGATCGACCGCAGGTGGCGCACGGCCTCGACGATGTTGCCGGTGCCGGCCTCACCCTTGGACCGGATCATGGCCGCGCCCTCCGAGACGCGGCGCAGGGCCTCGCCGAGGTTGGTGGCCCCGCACACGAACGGCACCGCGAAGGGCCACTTGTCGATGTGGTGGGCCTCGTCGGCCGGGGTGAGGACCTCGCTCTCGTCGATGTAGTCCACCCGGAGGGACTCGAGCACCTGGGCCTCGGCGAAATGCCCGATGCGGGCCTTGGCCATCACGGGGATGGTGACGGTGGCCTGGATGGCCTCGATCATGGCTGGGTCGCTCATGCGGGCCACGCCGCCGTCGCGGCGGATGTCGGCCGGCACCCGCTCGAGCGCCATGACGGCCACCGCGCCGGCGTCTTCGGCGATGCGGGCCTGCTCGGGGTTGACGACGTCCATGATGACGCCGCCCTTGAGCATCTCGGCCAGGCCGCGCTTGACTCTCGCCGTTCCAGATTTACGGGAGCCGGTGGTGCTGTCGGGCATGGCGGCGATTCTACCGCCGTCGTCCGCGGGACCCGGGGGGATTGCCGGTCAGCCGATCGTGGGCGCAGCCCCGGGGGTCTGCAGGTGGACCCACGTCTGCCCCGGGGACAGGGCGATAGGCCTGCCCGCCGTGTCGGTGAAGGTGGTCATGGCTGCGGTCGACGACTTGGACCACCGGGCCCTCACCTGCATGCCCCCCGTGAAGACGACGGCCTCTCCCGATCCGACGACCTCGGGGTAGCGCACCTTCGGGTCGTCGGGGAAGGTCACATACGGGGTGTACTGCACGATCACGTTCCGCGGGGAGAGCTGGGCCCCACCCTCCAAGGTGTGCGGCCGTCCGTCGGTCGACCGCTTCCAGACCGCCTCGGTGGCATCCCACTGGTACTGCGCCGTGACCCCCGGGGCCGGCGAGAGCCGGAAGGCGGGCACCGGCGTGGCGCCGGCGGCCGTGGGGGCGGCGCCCAGGGCGAGGAACGGCGAGAAGGCCGGGGGGGCGGAGCCGGCACCGGCCTTGCGGAACATGGAGTTGGTGTCGGTGTAGAGGTTGTGGGGCGCCCTCCTCCCGCTCCGCCGCCGGAGAGTTTCCCTGTCGTTCTCCGTGACCTGCGGGATGCCGGCGGCCCGGACCACCCCGAGGACCGGGGCCGAGCCACCGGAGAAGACGAGGGGGCCACCGAAGGGCTTGGCGATGTGGGGGTCACCGGGGCGCACGGACCGCACGGGGCCCACCACGCCTGCATCGGCCGACTGGAACACGACGACGAACCTGGTGATGCCTTCGGTGAACTCCTCGTAGATCACGTCCGCGGCCTCCAGGCCGGCCTGGGGGCGGGCCTGGACGTTGTTGTCGATCTTCACGGTCACCGCCGGCCGGCGGAGCTTGGCGGCGTCGACGGCCGGCATGCCGGTGAGGGGGAAGTTGCCGATGACGGGCGCGCTCCCCCCGGGAGGCTCGTTGGGCCCGCGACCGATGGGACCGGCCTGGCCGACGTCGGCGGCGCTGGACCCTCCACCGCCGCACGCTGCGGTCAGGGCCAGGACGGCGAGCACGAGCAGGGCGATGGTCTTGCGCTTCATTTGCTTCTCTACAGCTCCTTGAGGGCCTGGATCCGCTCCTCCAGGGGAGGGTGGGTGTCGAACAGCCGGTTCAACCGGGAGAGCCGACCCTCCTCCGGTGTGCGGGCCAGCGGGGACTCCACCCAGAGGTGGGCCGTGGCCCTCGACGACGAGTGCACGACGGTCGTGTCGTCTCTCAGCTTCTCCAGCGCCGAGATAAGCCCGGGAGGGTAGCGCGTCAGTGCCACCCCGCTCACGTCGGCGAGCACCTCTCGCCGCCGGCTGATGACCGCCTGCATCAGCTTGGCGACCAGGGGTGCCACCACGAGCAGCACCAGCCCGACGACGGCCAACGCCGCCGCCGGCCCTCCACCGCCGGCCCGGGAGTCGTCACGGTGGCGGGGCCCGCCCCACCACAGGAAGCGCAGGCTGAAGTCGGTGAGCACCGCCACCACCCCCACCAGCGTGACGGCCAGGGTGGAGACGAGGATGTCGTAGTTCTTGATGTGGCTCAGCTCATGGGCCAGGACGCCCTCGAGCTCGATCCGGGTGAGCTTGTCCATCAACCCCGTGGTCACCGCCACCGCGGCGTGACGGGGGTCCCGCCCGGTGGCGAAGGCGTTGGGGGCGTCGTCCTCGATCACGTAGATCCGGGGCTTGGGCAGACCGGCGGCGATGCAGAGGCCCTCGACCAGGTTGTGCAGCCGGGCGTAGGTCACGGGGTCCGCCGGCCGGGCATGGCTCATGGCCAGGGCGATGGAGTCGGATTTCCAGTACGACACCGCAGAGCCGGTGCCGGCCACCAGCACGGCGATCACCAGCCCCGCGACCCCGAACCCGAGCAGGAGGTTGACCGCCCATCCGACCAGGAGGACGAGGCAGACGAAGGCCACGACAAGGAGCGCCGAACGCCGCTTGTTGGAGGTGATCTGGTCGTACAGGAGGGTCGCTCAGAACTGTACGGAGACGGGGCCGCGCGAGGTGTCGTCGGCCTCGAAGTACTCGTGCTCCTTGAACCCGAACATGTTGGCCAAGATGTTGGAAGGGAAGCTCTGGATCTTGGTGTTCATCCGCAGCACGGCATCGTTGTAGTACTGCCGGGCGTAGGAGATCCGGCCCTCGGTGCCGCTCAGCTCCTCCTGGAGAGAGAGGAAGTTCTGGTTGGCCTTGAGGTCCGGGTAGGCCTCGGAGACGGCGAAAAGGGACTTGAGGGCGCCGGTGATCATGTTCTCGGCCCGGGCCTGGTCGGCCGGTCCCTGGGCGTTGATGGCGTTGGCGCGGGCCTGGGTGACGGCCTCGAACGTGCCCTTCTCGTGCTTGGCGTAGCCCTTGACCGTCTCCACGAGGTTGGGGATCAGGTCGTAGCGCCGGCGGAGCTGCACGTCGATCTGGGCCCAGGCGTTCTGGATGCGGTTCCGCAGCTTGACCAGCGCGTTGTAGGTCACGATGACGTACAGGGCCAGCAGCACCGCGACGGCGATCAGGACGATCAGGAGCATGCGGCCGCCATCATACGGGAGGGACCCCTGCGATCGCCGATCGGTAGAGCTCCAGGTACCGTTCGGCCAGCCGGTCCATGGAGAAGGTGGCGGCCCGTACGTCGCCGGCCGCGGCCAGCGACGCCGCCAACGCCGGCTCCTCCAGCACCCGGCACAGCGCCGCGCCCAGGGCTCGGGCGTCGCCGGGCGGGACGAGAAGGGCGGCCGGCTCCCCCTCGCCGATGACCTTGCGGTAGCCCGGGAGGTCGCTGGCCACGATCGGGGTCTCGGCGGCCATGGCCTCCAGCAGGATCATCCCGAACGACTCGCCCCGCAGGGAGGGGGCGCACAGCACCGAGGCGCCCCGCAGCCGGCGGATCTTCTCCCCCTCGTCGATGCGGCCCAGCCACTCCACCCGGTCGTCGCCGGCGGCGGCGGCCTTCAGCCGGGCGGTGTCAGGACCGTCGCTGGCGACCCACACCCGGGCGTGGGACGGCAGCGTGGGCAGGGCGTCGACAAGGACGTCGAGGCCCTTGCGCTCCTCGTGCCGGGACAGGAAGAGGACGGTCGGGCCCTCGGTGGGCCAAGGCGTCGCCTTGGTGAACCGCTCCACGTCGATCCCGTTGTGCAGGAGGACGTACTCGCCGCCCAGGCCGCCCTGGGCCAGGTCGATGGCGTCCTGGGAGACGGCGCAGCGCACCGCCAGCCTGGCGGCGAGGGGGCGGAGGAACAGGGCCAGCCAGCGGTAGGAGGCGCTGGTGCCGGCGGCGTGGAAGGTCCCCACCACGGGGGCGTTGCTGCACACCAGGGTGGTGACCGTGCACCCCGGCGCCAGTGGCTCGTGGACGTGGACCACGTCGAAGTGCTCGTCCCGCAGGGCGGCGATGGTCCGCAGGGCGTTGGAGGGGTCGGGCGCGACCGGGGCCATGGAGCCGTTGGCCGCGGTGGGGATGCTCTCGCCCAAGGGGATGATGCCGGCTTCGGGCGGGGCGCCGTCGCACGGGCCCAGCACCCGGACCTGGTGCCCCTGGCCCCGCAGCGCCCTCGCCAGCCCCAGCACCTGGCCCTGCACGCCCCCGGGCAGCGAAAGGCTGTACGGGGACACCAGGCCGACGCGCACGGGGGGAGCGTACATACTTGTCGTGCATGACCACGCGGCCATACTTGGCCGCATATGACTGAGGACAATCTCACCCGGGCCGAGGCCCAGGATCGCGCCACCAAGCTGTCCGGTGTCTCCTACACGATCAACCTGGACCTGACCACCGGCGAGGAGACGTTCCTCAGCGACACCACCGTGCGCTTCCAGGGCAACCTGGTGGGGCTCAGCACCTTCATCGACCTCGATGCCGCCAATGTGCGGGAAGCGACCCTGAACGGCCGGACCATCCCGGTCGAGTCCTACGACAGAACCCGCAGCCGGCTGCCCCTGCGGGGGCTCCTGGCCAACAACGAGCTGCGCATCGTCGCCGACTGCGACTACCAGCACACCGGCGTGGGGATGCACCGCTTCGCCGACCCCACCGACGGCAAGGTCTACCTCCACACCCAGTTCGAGCCCTACGACGCCCACCGGGTCTTCGCCTGCTTCGACCAGCCCGACATCAAGGCCCGCTTCACCCTGACCGTCACCGCCCCCGAGGAGTGGGACGTCGTCAGCAACAGCCCGTCCACCACCGAGGGTGCGGTGTGGCGCTTCTCCCCCACCGAGGTCATGTCGACCTACCTGGTGGCGGTCGTCGCCGGCCCGTACCACGTGGTGCGCGACGTCCACGGCCAGGTCGACCTCGGCATCTACTGCCGGGAGTCGCTGGCCCGGTACCTCGACGCCGACGAGCTGTTCACCCTGACCAAGCAAGGGCTGGACTTCTTCGAGGAGGAGTTCGACTACCCCTACCCCTTCGCCAAGTACGACCAGCTCTTCGTCCCGGAGTTCAACTTCGGGGCCATGGAGAACCCGGGCTGCGTCACGTTCAACGAGTACATGGTCTTCCGGTCCCGCCAGACCGAAGCCGCCCACGAGGGCCGGGCCAACACCCTGCTCCACGAGATGGCCCACATGTGGTTCGGGGACCTGGTGACCATGAAGTGGTGGGACGACCTGTGGCTCAACGAGAGCTTCGCCACCTACATGGCCTACCACGCCCTGGCCGAGGCCACCCGCTTCCGCGACAGCTGGGTCCGCTTCGCCGCCGGTGTGAAGGCCGGGGCCATGGCCCAGGACCAGATGCCGACCACCCATCCCATCTCGGCCGACATCGTCGACACGGACGCGGTCCGCCTGCACTTCGACGGCATCACCTACCTCAAGGGCGCGTCGACCCTGAAGCAGCTCGTGGCCTGGGTCGGCCAGGACGCCTTCCGCGACGGGCTCCAGCGGTACTTCCGCAGGTACGAGTGGCGCAACGCCGAGCTGGCCGACTTCCTCTCCAACCTGGAGCAGGCGAGCGGCCGCAAGCTGACCGACTGGTCGACCGAGTGGCTGGAAACGGCCGGCGTCAACACCCTGCGGGCCGAGTTCACCGGCCGCGACGCCTACGAGTCGTTCTCGATCGTGCAGACCGGCCAGCCCGGCAACGACACCATCCGGTCCCACCGGGTGGCGGTCGGCGTGTACCGGCTGGCTGGCGGCGCCCTCGTGCGCGACCGTCGGGTGGAGCTCGACGTGGTCGGCGCGCGCACCGAGGTCGCCGAGCTGGCGGGCGAGACCGTCCCCGACCTGCTGCTGCTCAACGACGACGACCTCACCTACGCCAAGGTCCGCCTCGACGAGCGCTCGCTGGCCACGCTGGCCGGCCACCTCAGCGACATCGCCGACCCGCTGGCCCGCACCCTCTGCTGGGCCGCCACCTGGGACATGGTGCGCGACGCGGAGCTGGCCACCCGGCGCTTCGTCGCCCTGGTGTTGGCCCACGCGCCGGCCGAGGGCGACGACTCGGCCCTGGCCCGCCTGCTCGGCCAGGCGGCGTCGGCGGCCGACGTCTACGGCGACCCGGCCAACCGAGAGGCGCTGCACGCCTCGCTGGCGGCCGCAGCCCGGGAGGCGCTGGCCGGCGCCGAGCCCGGTAGCGACCGCCAGCTCATCTGGGCCCGCCACTTCATCTCGGTGGCCGAGTCGGCGGACGACCTGGCCTATGCCCGGGCCCTCCTCGACGGCAGCGAGGACGTCTCCGGGCTGGTCGTGGACACGGACCTGCGCTGGCAGATCGTCATGTCCCTGGCCGCTGAGGGCGTCGAGGACGGGGAGGCGCTGATCGCAGCCGAGCTCGAGCGTGATCCCACCGACATCGGCGAGCGGCGGGCGGCGTCGGCCCGGGCGTCCCGTCCGTCGGCCGAGGCCAAGGCCGCGGCCTGGGCCCGCCTGAACGAGGAGGCCGACCTGCCCCTTGCCACCCTGCGGTCGATCGCCGGCGGCTTCCACGTCACCGGCCAGGACGGGCTGCTGGCACCGTACGCAGCCCGGTACTTCGCCAGCGCGGCGAAGTTCTGGGAGGAGCGGACCCGCGACGAGGCCCTCAGCCTCATCCGCGGACTGTTCCCCAGCACCCTGATCGGCCAGGAAGTGCTCGACGCCACCGACCGGTCCCTGGCCGACGAGTCGCTGCCCGGGCCGGTGCGGCGCATCCTGCTCGAGTCCCAGGACAGCATGGCCCGGGCGGTGCGGGGGCGGGCCGCCGACGTCGAGTGACGTTCAGGTGCGCCGTGGCCCCCGGGCCCATCGCCCCGGTGGTGGCCGGCGCCATCACCGGCGCCGGCGGCGAGCTGGTCGACCTCGATGAGGCGGAGGCGTTGGTGTGGACCGACGCGGCCGGCGCCGCCGAGCTGGCCGAACTCCTTCCGACACTTCCCCGGATCCGCTGGGTCCAGCTGCCGTTCGCCGGCGTCGACCGCTTCGCCGGGATGTTCGACGACGGCCGGACCTGGACGAGCACCAAGGGCGCCTACTCGGAACCGGTGGCCGAGCATGCCCTGGCCCTGGGCCTGGCCGGGCTGCGCGGGCTCCCGGCCCGATCGCGTGCGAGGGAATGGGGCCCGCAGGGCGGTACCCGCCTCGCCGGCGCCCCGGTGACCGTCCTGGGCGGTGGCGGGATCACCGAGGCGTTCCTCAGGCTCGTTGCCCCCTTCGGCGTGGAGGCCACCGTGGTGCGCCGCCACCCCTCGCCCGTGGCCGGCGCGGTTCGGGTGGTGGGCTCCGAGGAGCTGCATGCGGTGCTGGCGGGCGCCAAGCTCATCCTGGTGGCGTTGGCTCTCACCGCCGAGACCGCCGGCATCATCGGTGCGGCCGAGCTGGAGCGGATGGACGGCGACGCCTGGCTGGTGAACGTCGGCCGAGGCGCCCACGTCGTCACGGACGACCTGGTGGCGGCGCTGCGGGCCGGGGCCATCGGCGGCGCCGCCCTCGACGTCACCGAACCCGAACCCCTCCCCGCCGGCCACCCCCTGTGGGACCTCGACAACTGCCTGATCACACCGCACACGGCGAACACCTGGCAGATGGCCGAGCCGCTGTTCGCCGAGCGGGTGGGCGTGAACGTGGCCCGCTACCAGCGCCACGAGCCGCTCCTCGGGCTGATCGACGCGAAGCTCGGCTACTGATGGCGTTCGGTCAGCCTGCCGGCCCGCCGGCGTCGCACCGCCAGCTGCAGGAGCTCCTGGAACTGCTCCAGGACGCGGGGCACACCGACTTCCGCGACGCCCGGGGCCCGATGGGGTTCACCCAGCGCCAGGCCGCCGGCAGGTTCACCCGCGACGAGGCGCAGGCCTTCATCGACCGGCTCCAGGACGCCGCCCACGGGGACGGCCCGCCGACGTCGCCGGCCCCGCATCCCGCACGCCTGTCGGCCGCCGAGCGGGCGCTGCGGGACCTGCCGGCGGAGGCCCTGGCCGCCGAGCTCCAGCGCCGTGGCTGGATCGTGATCGAGCCGTAACGCCGCTCCACACGCGGCGTCAGCCGCCCATCGCCCGCCGGTAGGCCCGCCGGCTGAGAGCCTGGGTGACGATCAGCAGGCCGAGCGCCACCGCCACCGCCTTCAGCACCGGTGCCGCGGTCAGCGGGCCGGTGGTCATGGCCCGGCCCGCGTCGATCATGTAGGTGAACGGGTTCCAGGCCGAGATGGCCTGCACCCAGCCCGGCAGCAGCGACTTGGGCACGAACTGGGTGGACAGGAACTGCAGGGGCAGGAAGAGCGGCGCCAGCGCCAGCGGGGCCTGGGCGTTGCGGGTGGTCAGGGCCACGACGAAGTACAGGCCGCCGTAGGCCGCGGCCCACAGCACCAGCAGCCCGTACAGCAGGACGACGCCAAGCAGCCCCGCGTTCAGGTTCGTCCCCAGCGCCAGCCCGAGGACCAGCAGCACGGTGCCGGCGGGCAGGACCCTCACCACGTCGAACAGCACCCGGCTGAGCAGCAACGCGGTCGGGCGCACGTCCAGCAGCCGCAGGCGGTCCAGGAACCCGGACTGGATGTCGATCACCAGGCTGGTGGCGGCATAGCCCACACCGGTCATGGCCGTGAGCATGATGATCGCCGGCGTCATCCACTCGGCGTAGTTGTCGGTCGGGAACCCGGGAAGGTCGGTGACCCGGTACAGCGTCTTGGCCACCAGCACGAGGACGGCGAAGGGGATGATGATGGGCAGGGCGTAGGCCAGCACCGGGTTGCGGGCCCCCTCCCGGAGGCTCCGGAACAAGAGCAGGCGGACCTGGGCGAAGGGGGTCACCGGCCCGGCCCGGTCGGCACCCCGAGCCCCCGGCGCACGGCGGTGATCCTCCCCACGTCGGCGCCGCCGGCGGACGCCTCGATCTCGGTGCCGGTGAGGCCGACGAAGACGTCCTCGAGGCTCGGCGGCTCGATCCTGAGCCGGTCGACGGCCACGCCGGCGCCGACCAACCTGGCCACCACCTCCGGGACCGCCGCCTCGCCGCCGGCCACGTCGATGGCCAGCCAGCCGCCGGCGCCGGCCGTCACCGCGCCGGGCCGGACGGCGTCGATCACCGCCTGTCCCTCCGCCGGGGCCACCCGGACCCGGATCGTGGTCACGCCCATCCGGTCCTTGAGCTCCTGCGGCGTCCCGATGGCGGCGATGCGACCCTCGTGCACGACGGCCACCCGCCCCGACAGCTCGTCGGCCTCGGCCAGGTACTGGGTGGTGAGGAAGACCGTCGAACCCTCGTCGCGCAGGCCCCGCACCAGGTCCCACACCGCCCGCCGGCCCTGGGGGTCGAGGCCCGTCGTCGGCTCGTCCAGGAACAGGACCTGGGGGCGGCGGACCATGGCCATGGCCACGTCCAGGCGCCGGCGCATGCCGCCCGAGTAGCCGGCGGCGATGCGATCGGCGGCGGCCTGCAGCCCGAAGCTCTCCAGCAGCTCGGCCGCCCGCTCTCCCGCCTGGGACTTCCCCAGCCCGACCAGCCGCCCCGCCATCACCAGGTGCTCGCGACCGGTCATCAGCTCGTCGAGGGCGGCCTCCTGCAGCGCGCACCCGAAGACCTTGCGCACCGCGCCCGGGTCCTTGCGCACGTCGTGGCCGAGGACGGTAGCCGTGCCCGACGTCGGCCGCAGCAGGGTGGTAAGGATGCGGACGGTCGTCGACTTTCCCGCCCCGTTCCGGCCCAAGTAACCGAAGATCTCCCCTTCCTCGACGGTGAAGCTCACACCGTCGAGCGCCCGCACACCGCCGGGGAACTCCCGGGTGAGCTCCTGCGCCTCCATGGCGGTGGGACCACTCACGGCGACACCCTGTCACGGGAGCAGGGACAATGCCCGCATGCCCGATCAACCATCCGCCGTCCGCCCCGCCGACCGCTGGCGGAAGCTCCTGCAGCGGTCGGCCGTCCCTCAGGAGATCATCGACGCGTCACCCGAGCCCGACGCCACGCTGGAGCCGGAGCGGTTCCGATGGAACCCCGAGGAGGACGCCCGCCAATCGGTGCGGCCGTCCCGCAGGCGGGCCCTGGAGGCGCTGCCCCAAGGGGGCACGGTGCTCGACGTGGGCGTCGGCGGCGGGGCATCGAGCCTGGGGTTGGTGCCCAAGCCGGGTCTGATCGTCGGGGTTGATCCGCTTCCGGGCATGCTCGAGTCGTTCCAGGCCAGCGCGGCCGAGGCCGGCGTGGCGTGCGAGGCGGTGCTGGGAACCTGGCCGGAGACGGCGGAGCTCGTGCACCCGGTGGACGTCGCCGTGTGCCACCACGCCATCTACCGGGTCGAAGAGCTCGAGGACTTCCTGGTCGCCATGACGGCCAAGGCCACGCGTCGGGTGGTGGTGGAGATCTCCGACCGGTCGCCGCTCGCGGCGCTCGACCCGCTGTGGACGGCCCTCCACGGCATCGAACGGCCGGTGTGGTCGGTGGCCGACGAGGCCGAGGCGGTGCTCCGCTCCATGGGCGTCGGCGTCGAGCGTGAGGACATGGTCCTGCCGCCGCGGGCCCCGGAAGTCACGCCCGACTACGTGAGGTTCTGCCGCCGGCGGCTCTATGCCGGCCCTGAGCGGGATCCCGAGATCGAGGCGTTCCTCCGCGCCCGTGAGCCGCAGGAGCACAAGGTGATCGCCCTGTTCTGGCCGGGAATGGCGTAGGTCTCCCCCACCCGCCGCCCCGTTGGCACTAACCTGCCCCGACCGGTTGCGTAGTACGGGGGTCGGACGATGTCAGGTCGGGTTGGTCGAAGGACGAGGTCGACGGTCCTCGCAGTGGTGCTGGCATTGACGGCCGCCGGCTTCGCCTTCGCCACCCCCGCCACCGCCGCAGGCCCCATCCACGGCGTCGATGTCAGCGCCTGGCAGGGCCAGGTCGACTGGGGAGCGGTGCAGCGGTCAGGGCGGATGTTCGCCTTCGCCAAGGCGACCGAAGGCGCCACCTTCGTCGATCGCACCTTCGCCGCCAACCGGGCGGCCATGGACCAGGCCGGACTGGTGCTGCGCGGCTTCTACCACTTCGCCCGCCCGGACCGGAACACCGCGGCCGACGAAGCGAACAACTTCCTGCGGACAGTCGGGCCGCTGCGCCCGGGCGAGGTAGCTGTCCTCGACCTGGAGGTGACCCCCGGGCTTCCCGGCATCGGCGACTGGGCCGCCGAGTGGCTGGGCCGCGTCCACCAGGGCACGGGACGGCTGCCCCTCATCTACAGCTACCAGGCGTACCTGTACGAGATCCCCACCAGCCGGCTCACGCCGTACCCGCTCTGGGTCGCCGCCTGGGGTGACAACAACGGGCTGGTGCCCACGACACAGCCGAAGACCGACCGGTGGAGCCGCTGGACGTTCTGGCAGTACACCTCCCAGGCCCGGGTGCCCGGCGTCTCGACCCTGGTGGACGACAACATCTTCGTCGGCACGCCGGCAGAGCTCGCCGCCCTCGGGGGCACCGTCCCTCCGCCAGGCGACCCGCTGACTCAGCTGGTCAAGGACGTCCTCGAGGGCCTCGGCAGTTTGCTCGCCCCCAAGTAGCGGCGCGGTCTGATGGCCGGCGCCGCACCCGTCGCCAAGGCGGTCGTAGCCGTGGTGCTGGTCGCCGGGCTGGCCTCCTGCTCCCGGGGCGACGGCGGCGACTCACGGGCGGCACCCGGGCCGACGACGCCGACCGAGGCGACGACGACATCATCGGCTCCGCCCACCTCGTCGACCACCGCCGTGGCCCCGACCACTGTCACCTCCCGCCCGCCGACCACGGCCGCCCCCTCACCCGAGGCGGCGGCCAGGTCGCTCTACGACGCGTGGGCCCGAGGCGACCGCGCCGCGGCCGGGAGGGTCGGCGAGCCGGCGGCGGTGACCACACTGTTCGGCCGCACCTGGCAGGCGGGCGACGGGTGGGCCTTCTCGGAGTGCACCGGGGCGGCCGGGTCGTCGATCTGCACCTGGTCGCGTCCCGGGGGCCAGCAGGTGCTGATGCGGGTCGGGAATGCGCCCGCCAGCGTGACCGAGGTCCGGTTCCAGCCCTGACCACATCCGGGAAAGACCGGACAGAGCCACACCGGTCCGAGCGATCCCAGGCTGCCCGACCGCAGCCCTTCCGGGGCTGCGTCGGTACGGTGTGTCAGTGATCGACGGTCCGGAGCAGGACCAGTGGTGTGGCCTGCATCCGTCGGCCCGGACGGTGTGGGGATTGGCCGGCGCCGCGCCCATCGCTCTGTTCGGACTCGGCGCCGGCATCGCCCTGTGGCTCGTGGCCCCGCCGGCGTGGGCCGCGGGCGCAATGGTGGTCGCCGGCGTGCTCGCCGCCCTCTGGTGGGTTCTGATCGGCCGTCGGTGGCGAGCCTGGGGATACGCCGAGCGCGAGAAGGACCTGCTCATCCGCCGGGGTGTCCTCGTGCGCCGCCTGACGATCGTGCCCTACGGGCGCATGCAGTTCGTCGACGTCAAGCAGGGCCCCTTGGCCCGGGCCCTCGGTGTCTCCACGCTGCAGCTGCACACGGCGGCGGCGGCGACCGATGCCCGCATCCCCTTCCTCCCGGACCGCGAGGCGAACCGCCTCCGCGACCGACTCACGGTCCTCGGGGAGGCCCATGCGGCTGGGCTCTGACTGGCGGCGGCTTCACCCGCTGAGCCCGCTTCTGCGGGCGGGGAGGGTGGTCGTCGTCGCCTCCGCCTTCCTGGCCGACGACGTGGCGAGGGGCCTCGACGTTCGCCCTGCATGGGCGGGAGTCCTGGTCCTCGGCGCGCTGGTGGCCGGCGCGGTCGCCGGCTGGTGGGCGTGGGTGACCACCGGTTACCGGGTGACAGCCGACGAGGTCGAGTTGCGGACGGGGATGCTCTTCCGGCGCCACCGGCGGCTTCCCCTGGCCCGGCTCGAGAGCATCGACCTGGCCCGCCCGGTGTTCGCCCGCCTGTTCGGGCTGGCGCAGGTACGCCTGGAGGCAGTGTCCGACGAGGAGAGCGAAGTGCGGCTGTCCTACCTGGACTATGACGCGGCCATGAGCTTGCGGGCCGAGCTCCGCGCCCGCCTCGACCGGTCGCCGGCATCGGTCCCCGGTGAGGAGCGTCCGAACCCGGACCGCCCCCGCCAGATCATCCGCGTACCGACGGGCGAGCTCCTGGCGGCCACCGTCCTCGTCCGGACTGCGGCCACCTGGTCGGTGCTGGCCGCCCTGGCTGTCGTGATCGTCGCCGCCATCGGGGCCGGTGAGGCTGCTGGCTTCATGTTGGGCGTGGGCCTTCCTATCGCCTTCCTACCGGTGGTGATGGGGCTGGTGGAAGCAGACCGCCTCTACGGTTTCACCCTCAGCGAAGGCGGTCGCGGCCTCGAGGTGAGCCGGGGGCTTCTCAATGAGACGCAGCAGGTGGTCCCGCTCGACCGGGTGCAGGCCATCGCCGTCGTGGAGCCGTTCCTGTGGCGCTTCTTCGGGCGGGCCCGGCTGGTCGTCGATGTCGCCGGCTATCGCGGTGGCAATCAGGACGACCGCCAACGGGCCTCGGTGCTCCTCCCCATCGCCCCCTCCGCGGTCGTGGCCGAGGTCTTGTCCCGGGTCCGACCCGACCTGCGACTCGACGAGCATTCCCACGTTCCCGCCCCGAGGGCGTCACGATGGCGGGCGCCCGTGCGGTGGCGGAGCTACTCCGTCGCATTCGACGGCCGGCACGCGGTCACCCGCCATGGGCTTCTCCGTCGCCAGACCGACATCGTCCCCCACGTCAAGGTCCAGAGCCTCCGGGTGACCCAGGGCCCTTGGCAGCGCGCCCTGGGGCTTTCCACGCTCCATCTCGACACCGCCGGCACCCGGATCCACGCTCGCGCTCGGCACCGAGGAAGCGGGGAGGCCGAGGACCTGGCATGGGCGTCCCGGCACGCGGCTGCCTCCGTGCCGCCGTCTGCGCGAGGCCGGGAGAGGTGGACGAGCTCCTCGGGAAGCTGACCACGAGGCGCCGGCGCCGGAGCCCGTGCGAACGGCTGCCGGCGCCCTCGCCGACGGCTTGAGCTGTCAATGGTCGGCCGGGACCGCCGCGTGCGCCAGAATCGTGGCGATGGGATTGGCGGGTGAGAACGTCGTCGAGATACTCACGCCGGAGGCGGCCAGCGTCGGCCGGGCCCGTCGGTTGGTCGCGAAGGCGGTCAGCGAGAGTGGTCATGAGGAGATGGTGGACTCGGCAACCCTGTTGGTGAGCGAGGTCGTCACCAACTCCCTGCTCCACGCAGGGACAGAGATCCGGCTCCTTTGCCGGCCCAACTCGGATGGGGTGCGAGTGGAGGTTTCCGACCGCTCGCCGTTGATGCCCAGCATCCGCCACTACGACACCGACGCGACGACGGGGCGCGGCCTGGCTCTCGTGGCGGCCTTGGCCAGCTCGTGGGGCATCGACTGCGAGCAGGACGGGAAGACGCTTTGGTTCGAGCTCGGGAACGACGGGGACGGGGCCGTCATCGCTGGAGAAGCGGTCGCCGGCACGCCGGCCGCCACCGTCGAGGCTTTCTGCGTCCACCTACCTGATGCCGCGCCGACCCTGGTCCGAGTCACGATCGAGCAGGGCGACGCCTTGCTACGCGAGCTGGCCTTGCTGGCCCTCGGCGGCGAGCTCGACGACGCACTCCCGCAGGGATGGCAGCTGCCACAGTTCGACGTCTCGCCGATCCTCATGGCCGCGGAGGCCGCGGAAGGCCAAGCCAAGGCCGACCTCGACCTTCACCTGCCTGCCGGCGCCGACTCCGCCTCCACCGAGCGGATGCGCCTGGTCGACCATGCCGACGCCCTCGCCCGCGAAGGCCGGCTTCTCGCCGCGCCGGCGTTACCTGAGGTTGCGGTGTGCCGACATTGGCTCTACACCCAGATCGCAGAACAGGCAGCCGGCTTTCCGCCGCAACCCTGGGAATTGCCGAAGCAGCTCCCGGCGAGTCGAGTGGCAGCCGAGTTGCCGGTGAACCAGGTGGACCGCCTCCACCGGGCGCCGGTGGCCACCATCGTCGCCGACGACGCGAACCGGATCATTCTCGTCAACGAGGCGGCGGGCCAACTGCTCGGCTGGACACCGGAGGCCTTGACCGGTCAGCGCCTGACCGTACTGGTCCCGCCGGAGCTGCGCGAGGCACACCTGGCCGGGTTCAGCCGGCTCTTGGTCACCGGCACGCCGCGGATTCTCGGTCGGAGTGTGCAGGTGCCGGCGCTGCATCGGGACGGCTCCCCGGTCGAGGTCGCTCTGACCATCGAGCAGCTGGCCGGCAACGGCGGCCGCCGGGTCTTCTGGGCAGAGCTCGTCCCGGCGACCGAGCCGTGATGGTCAGCGCTGGCGACGATGTCGGCGGAGCGGCGGAGAGTTTCTTCCGAGGTGCGGCCTGTGGGATGCGTCAGCACTCCAGAGCGGCCTGAGTCGAAATCCGCTCTCGGCTGGGCTCGGGGTGGTCTGTCTGACACCGGAGCCGGCAGCCGTCTGAGTACGGTCCGGTCAACGCGCGGCGCGCATCAACGGAGAGCAACGAGATGAGACCACTTCGATACTCGATCAACGTCACGCTCGACGGCTGCTGCCATCACGAGGCAGGGCTCCCCCCGGACGAGGAGTCGATGCGCTACTGGACCGCTGAGATGGAACGAGCCGATGCCCTGCTATTCGGCCGGGTGACCTACGAGATGATGGCGTCGGCGTGGCGGCAGCCGGCAACGGGCACGTGGCCCGACTGGATGGACGAGTGGGAGATCCCGTTCGCTGAGACCATCGACCGGGCGAAGAAGTACGTCGTGTCGAGCACGCTGAGCGTCGTCGACTGGAATGCCGAGCTGGTGCGAGGCGACTTGGGGCAAGCGGTTCAGCGGCTCAAGCAGGAGCCAGGCGAGGGCCTGTTCGTGGGTGGCGTGACGCTCCCCCTGGCGTTGGCAGATCTGGGACTGATCGACGACTACGAGTTCCTGGTGCAGCCGGTCCTCGCCGGACACGGGCCGACGTTGCTCGCCGGTCTGCGCGAGCGCATCCAGCTCGAGCTCGTGGATCGCCATGAGTTCCGGTCGGGGGCGGTCGCCCTGCGATACCGGCCCATGGGAGTTGCGGCTTGACGTGACTTGTCCTGGCACGTCGGCCGCTGCCTAGCGGCGGATAACTCTGGGCGCGACGGCCGTTCAGGCCCCGTCCGCACCGATTCCAGGTATCGTGTCTGCGGGCCATCGACAGTTGGTGCCCCGGACGAGATGTGCGCCGTACCCGGTCTGCAAAGACGACGCACCCCTCCGGAGGTGCGTCATGGAACTGGCCATGGAAGGCGGTGGTTGGTGGCCCTACGTCGTGGTCTTCCTTGCTGCAGCAACGCCTGTGCTCGAGGTTCTCGTCGTCGTCCCAGGCGGCGTGCTGGCGGGGCTCTCGCCCGGTTGGACAGCTCTCGTCGCCGTTGCCGGCAACCTGAGCACTGTCGCACTTGTGGCAGTCGCGGGGGACAGGCTCCTGGGGTGGTGGCGGGCGCGGCGCCCCGAGAAGGATCGGCGGGGGAGCCAGCGTTCGCAGCGAGGCCACGAGCTCGTCCGGCGTTGGGGTGTGCCGGGGTTGGCGTTGCTCGCGCCGCTGACGACGGGCACCCACGTCGGCACCGTGGCTGCTCTTGCGATCGGGGCTGATCGGCGACGGGTGCTGAGGTGGATGGTCGTCGGCGTCTCCTTCTGGGGGGTGGTCGCAGCCGGGGCCACGGCGGCAGGCCTCGACGCCTTCACATGACGGGCGTCGTACAGCGCCTCGATATGCGCTCGGCGCCGGCTCTTGTGGCGCGTCAGGCCACCGAGTAAGCGGGGCGAGGGAGCCCGACCGATCGACGGCTCGGCGTGCGTGTCGCTGTTCGCCCCGAGTGGACGGAACGTGCGCCGGGCGAGGGTGGGTCGACGTGACTACCCGTGTGCACCAGGACCCGGCGTTCGGGGTCAGCTTGCTCGGACCCGTAGCGCTGTGGTCATGGGCTACATCGAAGGAGGCAACGAAGAAGCCCAGTTCGCGCCATTGGGACGTCTGGACGTTGACGCCTCCGGAGATGACGGTCCGGCGTAAGGACACGGATGGGACCTCGATGTGCCGGGGCTGGCGATCGGGGACCAGGCGAGGACCTGACGCGCCGCGCAATCGACCTCGCGCTCGGTGCTGCCGCGGCCTGAGATCGAGGCCGAGCGGTAATACACCAGGTCAGCGTCCTAAAGGCGGTCCGACGGCCAGTTGGGCTGGAAGAGGTGCCACTGCTCGGGTGCGGCCCGGATGAGGTCCTCCAGCACCCGGGCCAAGGCCTGGGTGTCGACCGTCGCGTCGCCGGCCAGCGCCATCGGGGGCCGTACGACGGCGTGGTGCCCGTCGCCCTTGAAGTAGACCGCCGTCGGCAGGAGCGGCGCACCGAAGCGGGCCGCCAGGGTGGCGGGCCCCGCCGGAAGCGTTGTCCGCTCGTCGAAGAACTCCACCTCCACTCCCCCGCCGGCGATGTCGCGGTCGGACACGAGGGCGACGATCTGGTTGGCCCGCAGGGCCCGCACCACCGTGACCCCCGCCGACTTGGTGAGGGGGATCACCTTGAAGCCCTGGGACCGGCGCAGGTTGGCGAACCACTCGAACAGCTCCGGCGGCCTGAGGGCCTCGACCACCACGGCCAGGGGGAAGCCCTGGCGGACGAACCACGAACCGCCTACCTCCCAGCCCCCGACGTGGGGCAGGGCCAGGATGGCGCCGGTCCCGGCATCGAGGGCGGCCCGGATGTGCTCCAGGCCCTGAATGGTGAAGCCGGCGTCGACCTCCTCCGGCGCCATGCGGGGCAGCCGGAGCGACTCCATCCAGTACCGGGCGTAGGAGACGTAGGCCTCACGGACGGCCACGTCACGGGCCCGACCCTCCAGGATGGCGCCTCGCGCCCGGCTCTGGTGCCGGGCGACGAAGTGCCGGTCACGGGCCGACCGGGGCGACGCCACCGCGGCCCGGGCCAGCAACGCCGAGATCGGGATGGCCGAGCGCCGGGGCAGGGCGCAGGCCGCCCATGCCGCGCCGCGGATGTAGTGGAGGCGCCGCCGGTCCCACTCCGCTCGGGCCCGGGCGCGGGAGAGGTCTACGGCCGGGTGCGGGCCCGCCGCCAGGTGGGGGGGCGGGACTGGGACGCCCGCCGGGCCTTCCAGCTGCCGGAGTCACCGCGCTGGCCGCGAAGCCGCGAGCCCTCACCGTCTCCGAAACCGACCGACGGCCGCCGGGCCGACCAGCGGGCGGCGAGGCGCTCGCCGCTGCGGTTCTTGCCGGGCACGGTGGCGCTGGCCTGGCGCCACACCATGACGAAGCGCTGCACCGCAGTGAGCAGGGTCAGCCCGAGCATCAGCCACAGCAGCGGGATCATGACGAAGCTGAACAGCAGGCCCAGGCCGATGGCGATCATGCGCTCGGCCCGCTCCATGAGGCCGCCGCGGGCGGTGAAGCCCAGCGACTCGGCCCGGGCCCGCTCGTAAGAGACGAGGTTGGAGGCGCCGACGATGGCCAGGGGCAGGATGGCGGTGTGGGGGCTGTGGGTGCTGGCCAGGTACCAGGCCAGGCCGCCCAGGACCAGAGTGTCGCTCACCCGGTCGACGACGGAGTCGAAGAAGGCGCCTCGGGGCGACGAGGTACCGGACGCCTTGGCCACCGCACCGTCGAGCACGTCGGGGACGGCCGAGGCGGCGAGGAGGCACCAGCCCACGAACAGCCAGCCGTTGCCGATGGCCACCGCACACGCGGCCGACAGGACCAAGCCCAGCACCGTGAGCTGGTCGGCGCTGATCTTGGCCTTGGCCAGGCCGGACCCCACGGGCCGCAGACTCCGCTCGACGCCTGTCCGGCACCGTTTGTCGAACATCCGACTCCTTCGGGACTGCCCTTGAGACAATCCTGCTTCAGAAAACCGTTTCTGCCCCTAGAGGGTACCAGGGCATACCGGTAGGCTGGCGTACCTTCCAGTTTTCCAATGGACCGGCGGCCCCCCGCCGACGTAGCAGCGAGGCGCCCGTGAAGAGCTTCCCTCCCGCCAAGATCCGCAACGTCGCCCTGGTCGGGCACGGGGGCGCCGGCAAGACCAGCCTGGCCGAAGCCCTGCTCTTCTGCTCCGGCGCCATCGGCCGCATGGGCCGGGTGGAGGACGGAACGACCACCACCGACTTCGACCCCGAAGAGGTCCGCCGCCACCTCTCTCTGTCCCTGGCCCTGGCCCCCCTCGAGCACGACGGCTACAAGATCAACCTGCTCGACGCCCCCGGCTACGCCGACTTCGTGGGCGACATGCACACCGCCCTGCGGGTCGCCGACCTCGCTGTGCTGGTCGTCAGCGCGGTCGAGGGCGTCGAGGTCCAGACCGAGGTGGCCTGGCGCATCTGCAACGAGCTCGACCTGCCGCGCATGTTCTTCATCAACAAGCTCGACCGGGAGCGGGCCAGCTTCGACCGCACCCTCGACGAGCTGCGGGACAAGTTCGGCGCCGGCGTCGCCCCCCTGGAGCTGCCCATCGGCGAGGAGGCGACGTTCCGCGGGATCGCCGACCTCCTCACCGACACCGCCCACCTCTACGACGGCGGGAAGCCGAACGTGGGCGAGATCCCCGACGACATGGCGGCGCGCGAGCACGAGGTCCGCGACAACCTGATCGAGGGCATCGTCGTCGCCGACGACGACCTCATGATGCGCTACCTCGAGGGTGAAGCGATCAGCCCCAAGGAGCTGGAGGACACCCTGGCCAAGGGCGTCGCCGAGGCCAGCGTGTTCCCCGTGGCGTGTGGCTCGGCCACCAAGCTGATCGGCATCGACCGGCTGGCCCAGTTCATCGTCGAGGTGGGGCCGTCGCCCCTCGAGCGGCCCCCGGTGAGCGTGCAGGCCCCGGGTGGGGCCACCGAGGTGGCGCCCGACCCCTCGGGCCAGCCGCTGGCGCTGGTGTACCGCACCGTGGCCGACCCCTACGTGGGCAAGGTCTCGTTCTTCAAGGTGCTCTCCGGCACCATCCGGCCCGACTCGGTGCTCACCAACCCCCGCTCGAACTCCGACGAGAAGCTGCACAACCTCTTCACCATGCGAGGAAAGGAGCAGGAGGGCGTCAGCGAGATCCCCGCAGGCGACATCGGCGCGGTGGCCAAGCTCAGTGACACCCTCACCGGCGACACCCTTGCACCGAAGGGCACACCGGTCGTCGTCACCCCGCCGGAGCCCCTGGAGCCCGTGCTCACCATCGCCATCCGGCCCAAGTCCAAGGGCGACGAGGACAAGCTGATGACCTCCCTGCACCGCCTGCAGGACGAGGACCAGGCCCTGCACGTGCGGCGGGAGGACGAGACCCACCAGACGCTGCTCTCCGGCATGGGCGACACCCACCTCTCCATCGTCACCGAGCGGCTCCAGCGCAAGTTCGGCGTGGAGGTCGTGACCGAGGACGTGCGGGTCCCCTACCGCGAGACGATCACCGGCAAGTCCGAGGCCGAGGGCAAGTACAAGAAGCAGACCGGCGGCCACGGCCAGTTCGGCGTCGCCTTCCTGCGGGTCGAGCCCATGGAGCGAGGCGGCGGCTTCGAGTTCGTCGACCAGATCGTCGGCGGCGCCATTCCCCGCCAGTTCATCCCCGCGGTGGAGAAGGGCGTGCTGGAGACGATGTCCACCGGGGGCGTGTTCGGCTATCCCGTGGTCGACGTGCGGGTCACCGTGTTCGACGGCAAGTTCCACCCGGTCGACTCCTCGGAGATGAGCTTCAAGATGGCGGGATCGCTGGGCTTCAAGGACGCCATGGCCAAGGCCGGGCCCGTGCTGCTGGAGCCCATCTCACTGCTGGAGGTCACGGTGCCCATCGCCTACCAGGGCGACGTGATGGGGGACTTGAATTCCAGGCGAGGCCGGGTGCAGGGCACCGAGGTCGCCGGCGAGGGCGAGCAGACCATCACCGCCCAGGTTCCGACGTCGGAGGTCCTGCGCTACTCCATCGATCTCCGGTCCCTGACCGGAGGGCGTGGCCGGTTCCGGGTGCGCCACGATCACTACGACGTGCTGCCCGCCCACCTCGTCGACAAGGTGGTCAAGGCCAGCGGCGAGTGAGCGAGGCGTCGAAGTGCCAGGAGTGCGGGTTCGACTACGAGACGCTCGATCCGGCTGAGATCCCGGCTGCCCTCCGGGCATTCGCGAAGCGCTACCGGGCGCCGCTCACCCGCTTCCTGCCCGGCGAGGACGGCGACGCCGTCGTGCGCCAGCGCCCGGCCGAGGGCACGTGGTCGGCGCTGGAGTACGCCGCGCACGTACGCGACGTCTTCGCCGCCTACGACCGCTGGATCGGTCGCTGCCTGAACGAGGAGCGGCCGGTCCTCGACGGGCCGGCGCCGGACGACCTGGCCACCGAGCGCCGGTACAACGACGACGACCCGGCCGCAGTGGCCGACGCCCTGGGGGCGAACGCGGAGCGCCTGGCCGCCACCGTGGAAGCACTTCCGGCCGGCGTGTGGGACCGGGTCGGCATCCGGCGCAACGAGGAGCGATCGGTGCGCTTCACCGCCCGGCGGGCCGTCCATGAGGGCAACCACCACCTGCTCGACATCGGCCGGGGGCTGCGGGCCGTGCGCGACGCCCGAAAGGCGGCCCCCTGAGCCCACCCCGGCCAAAGGGCTGGGTATGCCCTGAGTGCGGCCTCGACTACGCCACCGTCTCACCACCGGACGCCGCCGTCGCCGTCCGCTCTTTCCCCCGCCGCTACCGCGCCCTGCTCATCTCGTCGCGGTCCGACGACGGGCCCGACGCGGTGTTCCGGCGCCGGCCCCACCCCTCCACCTGGTCGGCGCTCGAGTACACGGCGCACGTTGCCGACCGTCTCGACCACCTCGGCCCGGCCATCCGCCAGGTCACCCGCCGGAACACGCCGGCGATCGCCTCCTTCGACAACGCGGAACGAGCGGCGTCGCAGGCCTACAACGACCTCGACCGCGTCGAGGTGCTGGGCTGGCTCGACCTGGCCTGCGACGAGCTGGCGACGGTGATCACCGATGTCCGGCCCGAAGACTGGACCCGCACGGCACTGGTCGCCGGCGCCGAACGTGACGCCCTGAGCCTGGCGCGCGACGGCGTGCACGAGGGGTCCCACCACCTGCGCGACGTCCAGCGGGTGCTGAACGCCGTCCGAGGCCGCCCGTCGACCTAGGCCGTGCCCTCCCGCCGATGCGGCGGCGCCGGGTCATGGCCGCCGGAATCGTCCTCGTTCGCCCTGCGCGAGGGTGACAGGCCGGTGAAACGCAGATGCACCGGTGCGACGGCTTCCTTCGCGCCTAACCGGGCGCCGGCGCAGGTTCTGCGTGCTGGCGGGAGTACTCGTTGTAGGCGGTGCTGATCCGCTTCAGGTGCCGCCACATCGCCTCGGCCGCCTCGTTCCCGTCCCGCTTCTCGAGGGCCTCCACGATGGCCCGCTGATCGGCGGCGACCTTGCCCTTCACGCCGGGGACCCGCACCGTCCGGGACCGGGCGGCCACATTGAGCTCGACCGCGGCGTTCAGCATCCACAGGAGCATCGGGTTGTTGGCCTCCTCGGCGATCACCGCGTGCATCTTCATGTCGGCCCGGAGGACCTCTTCGTCGGACTTCGCCGCCTCCAGCTCGGCAAGCAGGTCTCGCAGCCGCTCCAGGGCATCGTCCGAAATCCGTTCCGCGGCCAGCCGGGCGAGGCCGGACTCCAGGACGGTGCGGAACTCGAGCACCGCATTGACGTCCTGGGCCGGCAGGGAGAGGGTCAGCAGCCACCGCAACGGCTCGTGGAGAGCCTGCTCGTCAAGGCTGCCCAGGTAGTTGCCCGACCCGTGGCGGGACCGCACGATGCCGAGGATCGACAGGGCGCGCAGCGCCTCCCGGACCGTCGGCCGGCTGACGCCGAGAAGCTCGGCCAGCTCCCGCTCTGGCGGCATCCGGTCCCCGGGACGCAGCTCGCCCCGGCGGATCAACGCCTCGATCTGGGCGATTGCCGCCACCGTGGTGCTCAGGTTGCCGATGGGGGAAAACCGGGTATTGGCTTGACCACTTGGCCTCTGCATGGTGTACTGGCCTCCAGCCACGGTGTCTCGGGCGAACGAGGAGCGTAAGCGATGGGACAGCAGATCTCGGGCATGAACGGGCTCCACGTCCCGATCGTGACCCCGATGACCGGCGAGGGAGGGATCGACGAGAACGGCCTGCGGTCGCTGGCCAAACACATGGCGGCGAGTGAGGGTGTCACGGGAATCGTCACCACGGCACGCATCGGCGAGGGGCTCGTTCTCGACGCCGGCGAGCAGGTGGAGGTGACCCGCATCGTGCGGGAGGTCGTGGGCGACTCGAAGGTCGTCACCTCGACCCTCGACCCCCGCACGGTACGCGAAGCCCTCGCCCGCATCACCGCGGTCGCGGCCGCCGGCGCCGACGCGGTGATGCTCTTCCCGCCCCTCTCGCTGGCATGGGGCCAGGTCCCGGCTCGGGTGCGAACCGAGTTCTGGAGAGAGCTGGATGCCGGCAGTGCCCTTCCGCTGGTCCTGTTCCAGATCCCGGTGCGCAGCTACTGGTACACCGTCGAGGAGATCGTCGAGATCGGCAGGCTGCCGCGGGTGGTGGCCATGAAGGAAGCGTCCTTCTCGATGGACCTCTACCGGGAGACCGTTACCGCGCTCGACGCAGAAGCGGTGCAGATGGACGTCCTCAACGGGAATGACCGCTTCGTCGCCGAAGGTTCGCTGCTGGGCTGCCAAGGGTCGTTGATCGGGATCGCCAACCTCTTCCCCGAGCTCTGGGCTCGAATCCACGACCTGGCCACCTCCGGCGACGTGGGGTCCGCCCTGCAGCTCCAGCGCGAGATGCGGCCATTGCAGGAGCTCGTCTTCGACGAGCCGATCCTCGACGCTGTCGCCCGGCTGAAACTCGCCCTCGTCGAGGACGGCGTTCTCGATTCGCCATTCGTGCGCCGGCCCCAGCTCGGGCTCGACGCCGCCGCCGCCGACGACTTCCGCCGCCGGTACGCCGGCGTGCGCAGCCAACTGTCCGAGCTGATCTGAACGACCGCCGGCTGCGCCGCTCGCCGGCGTCCGCCCACCATCAGAGGTTTCCCGTGCACCCCATCGGTTTCCATTCCGAGCAGTACGCCGCGCTCTTCTCGTCCGAGGAGGTCGGCCGCGTCTTCGGCTTCGAGGGCCAGATCGGCTCCTGGCTGGAGTTCGAGGCTGCCCTCGCCCGAGCCCAGGCCCGGCTCGGGATCATCCCCTCCGACGCCGCCGATGAGATCACCCGGCAGGCGACGATCGCCAACGTCCCGGCCAAGGAGTACCAGGCGATCTTCGCCACCACCCTGCATCCCGTGATGCCGATGGTGCGCCTGCTCACCCAGGCGTGTGCCGGAGACCTCGGGCAGTACGTCCACTGGGGGGCGACCACCCAGGACGTGATGGACACCGGTCTGGTACTCCAGCTCCGTACCGTCCACCAGGATCTCGGCGCACTGATATCGCGACTTCTGGAGGGGCTCCTCCGAAAGGCCGATGAGTACAAGAGCACACCGATGGCCGGGCGTACCCACGCCCAGCACGCCGTGCCCATCACCCTCGGCTACAAGCTCGCCGTGTACGGCGACGAGGTCTCCCGGCACCTGCGCCGGCTGCGGGCCGCGGCCGCCGACCTCGACGTCGTGCAGTTCGGTGGTGCCGCCGGAACGCTGGCCTCCCTGCCCACCACCGGCCTCGCCGTCCGACGTGAGCTGGCCGCCGAGCTCGACCTCGGCGAGCCGTCGATCACCTGGCACACGAGCCGGGACCGCATCGCCGCCTACGCCTTCGCCGTCGCCTCGACGTGCCAGACCCTGCAGCGGCTGGCCCGGGAGGTCATGACCCTGCAGCGGCCCGAGATCGGAGAGATCGAGGAGCCGTTCCACGAGGGCAAGGTGGGCTCGAGCACCATGCCCCACAAGCGCAACCCTGTCCTCGCCGAAGTCACGTGGGCTCTGGCCCGCACGGGCGCCGAGCGCCTCTCCTCCGTGATGGCCGCCATGAACCAGGAGCACGAGCGCGACATGTCGTTCTGGGCGCTCGAGTGGGACGCCGTCCCCAGGATGCTCGACTCGGCCGTGTCCGCACTCAAGATCGCCGTGCCGCTCGTCGAAGGCCTGCGCTGCATCGAAGAGCGGATGGCGGCCAACCTCGACCTGACCGAGGGTCTCATTCTCTCCGAGGCCCTCATGATGGGCTTGGCGGAGAGCCGTGGCCGGCAGCGGGCCCACGACCTCGTGTACGACGCGTCCATGCGCGCCGCGGAGGGTGCCGGCACGTTGATGGAGCTTCTGGTCCCGAACCTCGACGAGGGGGAACAGCAGCGGCTGGCGGGGATGTTCACCTACAAATCGGCCACCGAGGCGGCAGAGGCCATGACCACCGAAGCATTGCTGCGGATCAGCGAACCGGCCTGATCCTCGAACCGCCACTTGGCAGAGCAAGGAGCATGTAGTGAAGAGAAGGAAGCAGTTCCGGGTATTCGCCGGGGTGTCCCTGGCCCTCGCACTGACCGCCGCCGCATGTGGCGGTGGCGACGACACCCCGGGCGGCCAGACCGCACCGCCGGTGGACACGCAGACGGTTCCTGAGCGCGGCGGCCCCGACGGCGGCCGGGTCGTCTTCGCCCACTCCGCCGGCGTTCCTCAGATCGTCAAACTGCCTCAGTCCATGGCTGTCGCCGAGCTGGCCAAGCGGGGCTACACCGTTTCGGAGGAGCATTTCCAGACCACCACGGACAGCATCCAGGCGGTCATCCGCGGCGACGCCCTGCTCGGCAACACCGCCCCCGCCAACTTCTTCTCCGCCGTCGCCGAAGGGGCGGACCTCGTCGCCGTCATCGGCGGCGGCCGGCCCGACTACCACATGATGGCGCGGACCGGCGTCACCGATGTGTGCTCGGCCAGGCGGGTCGGCATCAACAACCCGATCTCCACGACCGACCAGCTGGTCCGCATGGAGATCGCCAAGTGCCGCAACGCCAACCCCCAGATCCTCTCGGTGGCCCTCACCCCGAATCGCGTCCAGGCGCTCGTCGCCAACGAGCTCGACGCCGCTCCGGCCCAGTTCTCCTCCGTGCCCCAGATCGAGCGCGACTTCGCCGGCCGCATCACGTTCCTCTCGAACATGGCGAAGGACTACGCCGACATCATCAACACCATCACCTTCGTGAAGCGCGACACGCTGGAGCAGCGCCCCCGCCTCGTCTACGACTTCGTCCAGAGCCAACTGCAAGTCGTTCGGGCCGCGTACCAGAACCCGGCCGACATGACGAGTTTCGCGTCGGGCTCCATCAGGTCGGTCACCGCCGGTGACATGGCCGCCGCCGTCAACGTCTACCTCCAGAACGAGGTGTTCCCGAGGGACGGTGGCCTCTCCGAGCGGGAGGTCGCCGCCACCTACAGGTCCCTCCGGGACACCAAGCTGCTCGACGCCGACTTCGACCCGGAGCGGTTCGTCAACCGGACCAACCTGGCGCTCGCAATTCGCGGGCTCGACTAGGCGGGCGACGTGGCGAGGAGCGCCAACGCGGCCGAGCTCGGCCCGGGAAGGAGCATCGGCCTCACCCTGCGGAGCGTCCGTCACGGCTACGAGAGCGAGGGAGTGCGGTCCGTCGTGCTGGACGGGCTCGACATCACCGTCGACCCCGGCGAGTTCGTGTCGGTCGTCGGACCGTCGGGCTGCGGCAAGACGACCCTGCTCAAGACGCTGCAGGGCCTGAGCCGGCCGTGGGAGGGGGAGGTCCTCGTCGGCGGGCAGCCGGCGTGGAAGGTGCCGGCCGGCCGGGTGGCCACGGTCTTCCAGTCCGACTGCCTGCTGCCCTGGCGCCGCATCTGGCGCAACGTCGTCTACGGAGCGGAGATGGCGCAGCGCCGCAGCCACCGGGCCAAGAAGGCAGAGGTGCAGGCCCTCCTCGAACAGGTCGGTCTGGGGGAAAACGCCGACCAGTTCCCCTCGCAGCTCTCCGGCGGCATGCGCCAGCGGGTGAACCTGGCCCGGGCACTGTACGTCGAGCCGTCGGTGATGCTCATGGACGAGCCTTTCGCCGCGCTCGACGGGCAGACCCAAGAGGTGATGCAGGCGGAGCTCCTGCGCATCTGGGCCCTGCACAAGCGGACAGTGGTCTTCGTGACCCACCGCCTGGACGAGGCCATCTACCTCTCAGACCGGGTGGTGATCCTGACCCAGCGGCCGACGCGCGTGCATTCGGTCGTCGACGTGCCCTTTGACCGTCCACGGCCGCTGGAGATCAAGCGGACCCCGGCATTCAACGAGCTGCTCGACGACGTGTGGGCGCGGCTCCGGGAGGCGGCAGGATCCACCGCAGGGATCGCCCGTTGATCGCACGGGCCTGGAGGTACGGGCAGCACGTCCTGGTCTTCGCCGGCCTCATGGTGACGTGGCACCTCCTGACCACGTCGATGAACGACCCGATGTTCCCGACGCCGGAACGGGTGTGGCAGTCGTTCACCCGTACGTGGAACGACGGGTCCCTCATGGAAGCCTTCCGCGACTCCAACGGCGCGCTGCTGGCCGGGCTGGCACTCGGCGTCCCCGGTGGGATCGTCCTTGGCATGCTGGCGGGCTACTTCCGGATCATCGACCGCATCCTCGCCCCGTACGTCAACATGATGCTGGTCGTCCCGATGGTGGCACTCGTGCCGATCCTGATCATCGTCTTCGGGCTCGGCACATCGTCACGGGTGGCAGTGATCGTCCTGTTCGTGCTTCCGGACGTCCTCGTCAACACCCGGGGCGGCGTCCGTCTCGCCGACCGGCAGCTGCTCATGATGGCCCGCTCTTACGGCGGCAGCACCCTGAGCGTCTTCCGGACGCTGCTGCTGCCCACCGCCTTCCCGTCGGTGATGACCGGCCTTCGGATCGGGATCGGCCGTGGCATCACCGGGATGATCGTCGTCGAGCTCACCTTGGTGGCGAGCGGGATGGGCGGCTTCATCATGGAGGCCCTGGGCCGGTTCCGGGCCGGTCACATGATCGTCATGATCCTGTTGATCGGCCTCGAGGCGGTCGTCCTCACCTCACTGTGCGTGCTGGCAGAGCGCCGCGTGCTGAAGCGGATGGGCGCGTGAAGGCCGACGGTGGTGCGACGGTGGAGGTTCGCCTTGATGGGCCCCCGCCCGAGGGCGTGACCACACCCGCCGGCGCACCGCCGTCGGCACGCCGGATAGGCGGTGGCTCCGCCGGTGTCGTCGAGATACTCTCTCTCGGGACGGGAACGTTGGCCTGGGAGCTGTCGGCGCGGCTCTGGGATCTGGCCTGGCTGCCGCCCTTGTCCAGTGTCGTCGCCGCCGCCGACGACATCGTGCGAGACGGCGCCCTGGGTGCCCTCTCGTCCACGGCGTACATCTTCCTCCTGGGCATGGTGACGGCGATGGCCTGCGCCGTCGTCACGACCGGGCTCTTCACCCTGGTGCCCGCCGTCCATCGGCTGGCCCGGCCGTACTTCTACATGGCCATGGCGGTTCCTCCCCTGGCCGTCGTGCCCTTCTTCATGCTGATCTGGGGGCCGAGCCTCAGCGCCCGGGTGGCCACGGTGTGGCTGTTCACCTACTTCGTGATGGCCGTCATGGCCACCGAGGCGCTCGAGCACAGCCCACGCGACCTGCGGGACATGGCCCTGTCCTACGGAGGAAGCCGCCTCTCGGTCCTGCGGACCGTTGCCATCCCTGCCGCCACCCCTCGACTCCTCGAGGCCCTTCGCATCGCCGTTGTCCGTGGCATCAAGGGTGCCGTGAACGCGGAGCTGATCATCGGCGTCGTCGGGGTCGGCCGGCTCCTTCGCAGCTACAGCGCCGGATACCGGATCGAGGAGCTGTACGCCACCGTGCTCCTCGTCCTGGCCGCGTCTCTGATCACCTACATCCTCATCGAGCGTTTCGAGTACAGGGTCACGAGATGGGAGCGACACGGGTGAGCTCGACACCCCGCCTGGGCGTCCACATGAGTGTGCAGTCCTACGGCCGGAAATGGCCGGAGGTCGTACGCGAGGCCCTCGACGACGTGCGCCTCGCCGACGAGGTGGGGCTCTCGTCGGTCCTGTTCGCCGAGCACCACTTCGTCGAGGACGCCTGGGTCCCGAGGCCGTTGACGATGGCCGCCGCCGCAGCAGCGGTCACCACCAGGCTGCGCGTCGGGTCCGACATCGCCATCGCCCCTCTCGTCCACCCCGTCACCATGGCCGAGGACGCCGCGGTGGTCGACGCCATCAGTGGCGGCCGGTGTGTGCTGGGCCTGGGCGCCGGCTGGCGGAAGGAGGACTTCGCCGGGATGGGCGTCGACTTCCGCCGGCGGTACTCCCTGTTCGAGGAGAACATCACCGCGGTTCGCCGGCTGCTGAACGGCGAGGAGCTGTCGAGAGCCGGGGGCCAGTACCCGATGGACCGGGCCCGGCTGCGGGTCGAGCCGGTGCAGCCGGGTGGGCCGCCGATCTGGGTGGGGGCAACCGGCGAGAAGGGGATCCGCCGTGCTGCACTCCTCGGCGACGCCTGGATCATGTCGCCTCAGGTGCGGGTCCCTGAGCTCGCTGCCGCCAAGACCCTGTACGACGGGGCGCTCGAGGAGGCCGGCAAACCGATGCCTGCCGACCGTCCGCTGCGCCGGGAGGCCTTCGTCGCCGAGACCGACAAGGAGGCGTGGCAGGGCTTCGCCGCCGGCCTGGCCCACGAGTACGGCATCGTCTACCGCAGCCGGCACCCGGACTTTCCCGCCGGCGGCAGCCTGGCCGATCTCCAGAAGTGGGCCGACGGCCTGGTCGTGGTCGGGTCCACCGAAACGGTCCGCCAAGCGCTTCAGGACCTGCGTGCCGCACTCGGCACGACGGACGTGCTGGTCCGCGTCCACCTCCCGGGCATCGACCCCGCCCGATCTCGCCAATCCATCCGGCTCCTCGGTGAGCTCAATCGCACGACTACATCGGAGACCTGAGCCGTGAGGACCACCCACTTCCATGGTGTCTACCCCTACCTGGTGACACCGCTGACCGAAGGCGGAAAGCTCGATGAGGACGCCGTCGAGCGCCAGGTGCGCCGGTGCATCACAGCCGGCGTGCACGGCCTCACACCACTGGGCAGCTCAGGGGAGCTGCCGCTCGTACCGCAGCGGGTGCGCGACGACATGGTGCGTGCGGTCGTGGACATCGCCCGAGGGGTGGTGCCGGTGTTCGCCGGTGTCGGGGCCTTCGACGTCCGCACCGGCGTGGAGGCCGCCGAGTCGGCCGAGGATGCCGGCGCCGACGGCATCGTCGCCGTTCTTTTCAGCTACTTCCCGCTGATCGGACCCGAGGCGGTGGCGTACTTCTCGGCGATCGCCCGAGCGGTCACCCTCCCCGTGGTCATCTACTACCACCCTCAGTTCTGTGGCTTCGAGTTGAGCAGCGCCGACGCGACGGCGCTCGCGGAGACCGAGAACATCCGCTTCGTGAAGGACGCGTCCGGGCAGATCGCCAACATCCCGAAGTGGAGGGCGGCGACGGGCGACGCCATCGGCGTCTTCGCCTCCACTTCCTTCTCACCGACGGCGGCCATGCTCCTGGGAGCGGTCGGCTGGATGTCGGGACCGGCGACGGTGCTCCCGGCGGCGTCGGCTGCGATCTACCGGCTCTGCCGGGAGCAGAGATGGGCTGAGGCCGTCACGCTCGAGCGGATCGTCGAACCCCTCCTCGGTGCCTTTCGCAAGCACGGCCCGGCGCGCACGGTGAAGGCCTGCCTGCGCGTGCAGGGGCTCGACGCGGGCGCCGCCATCGCCCCCCTGGCGGACCTGAGCCCGACAGAGCTGGCGGAGCTGGGGGCCGTCTGCCGCTCGGTCACCTCCCAGCTCGAGGCGGCCGGCGTGGTCGAGCCCCCCGTCTAACGGGAGACCGGCGCGCCGTAGGGCGTCAGAGGTCCTTGCGCACGAAGGAGCCGGCGGCCAGCGCCCAGATCATCAGCACCCACACCGCGGCCCACAGGAGGTAGGTGGTCGTCAGCGGCGCGGCGCTGAGGAAGGGGAAGGCTTCCCCCTCTGAGCCGCCGCCGAACTCGACGACCGCGGACGCGTCCTGGAACGCGTGCATCGCCCCCCGCCACAGTCCGTCGGTGGGCAGGATCATCCGCGAGATGCTCCCGACGCGGGCAACGGCCTCGTTGTCCAGCGATCGACCGATGGCCCCCACCACGCCGGCGATCCACGTCGCACCGAACAGGCCGACGGCGACCACACCCGACGCCATAGGCGACACCGCGGTCGACAGCAACACGGCGAGGGTGAGCAGGACGATGGTCTGTGCGGCCAGGTGGGCGAGAGCGACCGACGGTCGCGGTGGCCAGTAGTCCACCGCCAGCCGTACGACGATGCACTGGGCCAGGCCGGCGAGGACGATGAAACCGCTGCCGAAGGCGACCAGACCGAGCCACTTCCCCAGCAGGAAGGCGGACCGGCGGATGGGCCGGGCCAGGAGGGCGAGGGCGATGCCCGACTCCGTCTCGCCCGAGAGCGTGGGGCCGGCGAGGAAGGCGGTGCCCAGTGCGGCGATGAGGCTGAAGCCGAACATCACCAGGTTGAGCATGATCGAGGCCGTCAGCCGGGCCTGGCCGCTGGTCAGCGTGTCGGTGCCCTGCTCGGCCGCCAGCCGGGAGAACCCCCAGCCGCTCAGGAGGAGCAGGACGACGGTGAGGGCGACGAGGGCGATCACGACCCGCCTGCGGAACGCCTCCCGCAGCGTGAGGGCGGCGATCGTCAGCACGGTGCGGGCCGCCGTCACTGGTTGCCTCTCTCGACCTCGCCCGCCCGCAGGATCCCCAGCAGGCGTTCCTCCAGGCTGATGCGCGCCGGTTCGACGGCGTGCACCCGTGCCCCCTGCCCAACCAGGTCACGCACGAGATCGGGCACGGCGGTCCCGTCGTCGTGGGCGGGGAGGGCCACGATGAACCACTCGCCCGTCCGTTCGACGGCGCCGGTCGCCGCCAGCCGCGCCTCAGCCTCCGGCGACACATCGGTGAGGTGCAACCGGAGCTCACGCGCCCCCAGCAACTCGGCGAGCGTTCCCGATGCCGCGACCCTCCCCCGGTCCAGGATCACCACCCGGTCGCAGACTCGTTCGACCTCGCCGATCAGGTGCGAGTTCAGCAGCACCGCCACGCCGTTCGCCTTCAGCGCCAGCACGATGTCCCGCACGTCGACACGGCCGACCGGATCCAGGGCGCTGGTCGGCTCGTCGAGGATCACCAGCTCGGGGCCCGCCACCAGTGCGACCGCCAGGCCCAGGCGCTGCTGCATGCCCTTCGAGAAGCCGCCCACCCGATCGCCGGCGCGCTCGGCCAGGCCGACCAGAGCCAGCTTCTCCCGCTGGTCCCGGTCCGAGACGTCGACGCCGGACAGACGGGCGTGGAGGGCCAGCACCTCTGCCGCGCTCAGCCAGGGCTGGTACCGGAAGAGCTCGGGGAGGTAGCCGACACGGACGCGGGTGGCCGGCTCCGACGCCGGCCGCCCGAGCAGCATGGCCTCGCCGGCGTCGGGGCGGACGAGGCCGAGGAGCATCTTGATGACCGTGGTCTTGCCGGCGCCGTTCGGGCCGAGCAGGCCGACCACGTCACCGCGCTGCACCTCGAGGGAGACGTCGGCGACCGCCTGCTGGCGGCCGTACCGCTTGCGCAGGCCGGAGCACCAGATGGCCGGCGCCGGCGGCAGGTCGGCGACCGGTTTCCCGGCCGCGGTGGTGTCCGCCGCCGTCATCGCAGGCCCCGGGCGACCGCCAGGACCTCACCGGCGTCGAGCGGGCCGGCCACGACGGTCACGAGGCCATCCTCTACCCACACGACGGCCGCCAAGGACCGGTCCCGGGTGGCGAGGACGGTGGCCGGCTCACCGTTGACCACCGCCGACGACGTGGTGAAGCGGTCGGCGGGCACCGGCAACGGCAGGGTGGAGCCCTCAGGGTTGAACGTGCGCAGCGCGGCGGCCACGTCCTCGGGTAGTCCCGGGAGCGACAGCAAATAGTCGCGCACCGTCTCGAACGAGACCCCCGCGGGCGAGGACGAGAACGCCTTGGGGGCGACGGCGCGACCCACGATGAGGGAGGGCGGACCGGCCCTGTGGGACCAGACCTGGGCCACACCAGGACCGGCCACCAGCCGCACCCGGCTCCCGTCCACACCCGGTGGCGGAGGCGGCGAAGCCTCCCCCGCCTTGGCCGCGGCCCGGGCGGCACGCTCGGCGGAGAAGGTGAACGTGAAGCTGGCCTCGCCGCCCACCTGGTACATCGGCTCGCCGGTGACCCCACGGGGCAGCGTCGTCACCTCGGGCACGTCCAGGCCGCTCTCCGCTCGGGCGGCCCTGGCGTCGGGAACCCGGTGCACGTCGGGCTTGGCGCTGACCTCGACCTCTCCGTACGCCCGCAGGTCGGGCAGGGCGTTGAGATCGGCGGGGCTGATGCTGAGCGGGACGACCCGCTCGGTCCGGAAGATCGGCAGCCAGTCGTTGGCGGCCACGGCGCTGGCGCCGGTCACGATGGCGGCGACGGCGACGCCCGCGACCACGGGCCGGCGCAGGGCAGCACGGAACCGACCAGCGCGGGGCGCAGCGGAGCGGACCCGACCTGCGGTGGATGTGGCGGTCGACAGACGCCGCCAGGCGGCATCGGCATCGAGGTTCTCAATGGCCTCGTCGGCCAGCGCGGCGTGCACGAGGTCGGCGTCCTCACGGATGGCGGCCAGCCCGCGGCCGCACTCCTGGCAGCTGGTCACGTGCTCGCGGTCGGTGCTGGCGACTCCGGCCGGCTCGTCGAGCAGCTGGCGCAACACTCCTTCATTTGGATGACGCATGGCGGTTCAGCTCCTTGCGCAGGGCGTACTCAGCGCGTCGGACCGTGGTGCCGACGCTGCTGGGGGAGAGTCCGAGAGCCGCGGCGACCGCGGCGTAGCTCAGGCCGCTGTGCCGGAGGACGAGGGCCACGGCCTGTTTTCGCGGCAGACGGGAGAGGGCGGCCCGCACGAGGCTGCGCTCCTCGAGCGTCACCACCGCCTCCGCCACATCGGAAACGACCGCCGTGTCGGCGGCCGCCGCCGTCTCCTCCCGCGATATCCGCCGGCGGCCCGATCGAAGCGCGTTGAGCGCGGTGTGGGCGGCGGCGACGGAGAGCCACCCGCGGGCCTCGTCTGCAGGCACCGAGGAGCGGCTGAACGACAGGAACACCTCTTGTGCGACGTCCTCGGCCTGCTCCCGCGAGCCCAGGACCCGGGCGGCCACGCCGACGACCAGGTGGTAGTCGCGGCGGAAGACCTCGTCCAGGTCGGCGCGCACGGCACCGCGAACCGAACCCGACACAAGCACGCGCTCCTTCGTCTCGGCCCGACCCTTCCCGGCAGGGACCGCCGCGGGGGTCGCCACGACTGCCTCGGCCCTCAGTCCCATATCTCTACAGCACCGCCGAGCACAGGAAAGTGACAAAGCCAGCCGTCGACGAGTCAGGGAGGTGCGGCATCGCCGGCGCCGGGGAAGGAAGGGCGCGTGGGAAAACTGAACGTACGGCTCTGCGGCGAGGTCTCCTTGGACCTCCCTGACTTCTTCTCGCCGGCGGTCGAGCGAACCGCCGGCGGGCTCACCACCCGCCTGCTGATCGGCGGTGAGTGGAAGCCGGCGACGGGCGACGAGGTGTTCGAAGACCGTTCCCCGATCGACGGCAGCGTCGTTCTCCGGGCGGCCAAGGCGTCGAAGGAGGACGTGGAGGCGGCCGTCGCCGCTGCTCGGCAGGCCCGGGAAGGCTTCAAGGGGTTGCCGGCGTCCGAGCGCCTCGAGATCTGCCAGCGCGGCGCCGATGTCCTCGGCGAGCACTTCGACAGCTTCGTGGCGGCCATCGTCGCCGACCTCGGCAAGACGCCGGAACAGGCCACGACGGAGGTGAAGACCACGGGTGAGCGTCTCGGACTGGTCCGCGAGGAGGTCCGCAAGATCTTCGGCGAGTACATCCCCGGGGACTGGATGGCCGAATCGGCGGGCAAGTCGGCCGTAGTCCTCCGTGAGCCGGTGGGGACGGTGGGGGCGTTCGGGCCCTTCAACTACCCGCTGTTCCTGGTGGCCTCCAAGATCATCCCCGCCCTGGCCGCCGGGAACACCGTCGTCGCCAAGGCGCCCTCCGAGGCGCCGCTCGCCCTGGTCTTGTTCGCCCGGGTCCTCGAGGAGGCGGGACTGGCTCCGGGAGTCCTCAACGTCATCACCGGGCCCGGGGGCGTCATCGGCGAGACGCTCGCCTCCCACCCCGACGTGTCGATGATCTCCTTCACCGGGTCCAGCTCCGTCGGCCGCAGCATTGCCGCCGGCGCCGGCCCCAAGCCCATGCACCTGGAGCTGGGTGGCAATGCCGCGGCCATCATCCTGGCCGACGCCGATCTGGAGCTGGCGGTGGAGAAGTCGGTGCTGGGCGCGTTCAAGAACGCCGGCCAGCGCTGCGACGCAGTGAGCCGGGTGCTCGTCGAGGAGTCGGTCTACGAGACCTACCTGCAGCGGGCCCTCAAGGAGGTCGAGCAGTGGCCGGTCGGCGACCCCCGTGCCGAGGACACCAAGGTGGGGCCCATGGTCAACGACAAGGCCGCGGCCCGGGTCAACCAGCTGGTCGAGGACGCAGTCACCAAGGGAGCCCGGCTACTGGCCGGCGGCGACGTCTCCGACGCCTACCATCAGCCCACCGTGCTGGCCGACGTCCCCCTCGACGCCGACATCTTCTGGGAGGAGACGTTCGGGCCCGTCCTCACCGTCGTCCCCGTGGCCGACCTGGACACCGCCCTCGAGCTGGCCAACCGGTCGCGCTACGGCTTGGACTCGGCGGTGTTCACCTCCGACCTCGAGGCCGCGTGGCGGGCGGCGCGTGCGTTGGAGTGTGGCCAGGTGACGATCAACGACGCCCCCGCTCACGGGGTCGGCCACTTCCCCTTCGGCGGCCGCAAGCCCGACTCGGGCATCGGCCGGGAGGGCCTGGGCTACTCCATCGACGAGTGCACGGTGCTCAAGACCGTCGTCGTCCCCGGCTGAGACACGCTCGCCCGCGGCCAGGTGCTTCGTGAAGCGCGATCGCACGCGGCAGTGGATCGCACTCGGCCAGGCCGCGCCCGACGAGGTCGTCGGCCCTCCGGGAGACTGGCAGGATGCCTCGGTCGTGCGCTCTGCGTGCGTAGCGCCGGTGGTCCAGCTCGTCGCCGCCTCCCGCCCTCGGGTGTTCGCCATCTCGGGGCCGATCGGCGCCGGCAAGTCGACGATCGCCGGCGCCGTGTCGAGGTCGCTGGCCAACGTGGGGATGCGCACCGTCGCCCTCTCGATGGACGACTTCTACCTTCCTCGGGCCGAACGACAGCGCCGCGGCTTTGCCTGGCGCGCCGCGCCCGGTTCTCACGATCTCGACCTCATGGTCCGGACCCTCGCCGCCGTCCATGAAGGATCGGCGCCCCTGGTCTTGCCGAGATTCGATCAGTCCCGGGACGATCGCCGCGCCGACGAGCGCCTCGAACAGGCCCTCGATGTGGTGGTGTTCGACGGGTGGATCATCGGGTACGCCGGCGACGGCTACGACCGCATCCTCCCTTACCTGGACTGGCACCTGCATCTCGACGTCCCGAAGGACGTCGCCCGCCGGCGCCGGTTCGACCGGGAGGCGAAGCTGCGGGAGCAGACGGGAGGGGCGTTCACCCCCGAGCAGATGGAGCAGTTCTGGGACGAGGTGCTGGGGCCCGGCATCGATGCGTGGGTGCCGGCCTCCGTCGAGCACGCCGACGTCGTCGTCGGGTTCACCGACAGCGGCCCGTGGTGCCTGGCCGAGCCTCGGCTGGACGAGTTCCTGCCCGAGTAGGCGAGAAGCAGTGCAGCCCGTCGGCCTGGTGAGCGACCCCCACGGTCGATGGCCATTCACCTTGACGTACCCGTAATCTGACCGGCGTGCCGCATCGTGCTTCCCTGCGAGCCTTGGCGTGCCCGGGCACGTGAGGCCCGCAATCGGCCGGGGCCGCCGTCACGGACCGCAAGGGCGGCCCGAGATGGAGGCGCCCCGCCAGCTCCGCACGGTGAGGACCCTGGCGACAGTCCGGTGGATTGCCATCGTGTGGGCGGCGATCCAGATCTCCACCTACTACCTGCCCTACCCACCGGGTGTCTTCCCCTGGGCCGTCGTCGCCGTCGGCGTCCTCCTCGTCGGCAACACCGGGATCTGGCTCGCCCTCCGGCGGGCCGAAGGGGCGGCGGCGAGCCGCCGGCTGGCCTTGGCCTCCGTGCTGGTGGACGGCATCGCCATCGTCCTGCTCGTCTTCGTGTACACCTTCGATCCCGATACGGCGATCTGGGCCGTCCTCTATATCGTCCCCCTCGGCAGCGCGGTCCTGTTCCTGCTACGCGGCGCCTTGTGGACGATGGCTGTCATCACCGTCCTCTACGCCGTCCGCGAGGTCTACGGGTACCTGGCCTTCGACAACGAGCTCCTCCCGGTGTCGATCTCGTTCCGGATGGGAGTCGGCTTCATCATCGCCGCCTTCGCCGGCGCCATGGCCTCGGGCCTGGAGTCGCGCCTGCGTGAGTTGCGGGGTCTGAACCGGATCACCCAGACCGTCGCCGACGAGCGGGAGCTGCACCGCGCCCTGGGGGCCGTGACGAGCGAGCTGCTCTCGGTGTTCGACGTGCGGTCGGCGGCCATCGGCCTGATCCCTCCCGGGAGCGAAGCCGTCTCGGTGATGGCCGAGAGCTCGGTCGACGCCCCCGACGTACCCGAGCTGCCGGGGCTCAGATTCACGGTCGAGGGCAGCCCTGCCCTCCAGGAACTGGTTCGTGACGCAGCGCCGGTCTTCCTGACGGGCGCGGACGACCCGAGAGCGGGCCAGGAGATGGCGGCGGTGATGCGACCAGGTGAAGGGCGGGGGCTCCTGATCGTCCCTCTCCAGGTCCGGAGCGAGACGATCGGGGCCATCCTCCTCCAGGCCGCCGACCCCGGGCGGGAATTCAAACCCAACGAGGTGTCGCTGGCCGAGACGGTCGCCGGCCAGATCGCCGGCGCCATCCAGAACGCCCGGCTCTTCGACGAGATGGTGGAGTACGTGGAGCAGGTGAGCAGGGTCACGGCGGCGGCCAGCGCGGTCGAGTCGGGGACCTTCACGGCGGACAGCCTGGACCAGGTCGGAAGGCGCTCCGACGCCCTCGGCCAGCTGGCCCGCGTGTTCCAGGCGATGGCCAAGGAGGTCGCAGCCAGGGAGCAGCGACTCCGCCGGGAGGTCCAGCAGCTGCGGATCGAGATCGACGAGACCCGAGCCGCCCGCCAAGTCGAGGAGATCACCGAGTCGGACTACTTCCAGCGGTTGCAGCAGAAGATCGACGAGCTTCGGATCGAGACCGGCAGATAGACTCGTCGGAACCCAGGAACCGGCCTTGATCATCTCCATCCACTCCTTCCGCGGCGGAACCGGAAAGTCCAACACCACCGCCAACGTGGCCGCTGTGCTCGCCGCCGAAGGACGTCACGTGGCGGTGGTCGACACCGATGTGCAGTCGCCGGGCATCCACGTGCTCTTCGGGGTCGACCAGGACGGGATCGACGGCACCCTCAACGACTACCTCTGGAACAAGCGGAGCATCAAGGACGCGGCCCACGACGTGACCCCGAAGGGCCTGCCGGGGCGAGTGTGGCTGATACCGGCGAGCATCCGGCCGCACGACATCGCCCGGGTCATGCACGAGGGCTACGACGTGGGGTTGCTGAACGCCGGCTTCCGCGAGCTCATCCAGGAGCTTTCACTCGACGCCCTCATACTGGACACCCACCCCGGGCTCGGCGAGGAGACGCTGCTCTCCATCGCCATGTCGAACGCCCTCGCCATCCTCCTCCGGCCCGATCAACAGGACTTCGAGGGCACCAAGGTCACGGTCAGCGTGGCCAGAAAGCTCCGGGTCCCCAAGATGGTGCTCGTGGTGAACAACACCCCGACCATGTTCGACCGCGACGAGGTCCGGGGCCGGGTCGAGCGGGCGTACGACTGCGAGGTCGCGGCCGTCCTGCCCCACTCGTCGGAGATGATGGAGCTGTCCAGCGGCGGGATCTTCGCCTTGGCCAACCCCGATCACGTCCTCACCGGGCTGTACCGGCAGATCGCCCGCGCCCTCGTCTCCTGAGGGAGCCGGCATGGCAGACGATCCCACCGACGAAGCGGACTTCCTCGACCCGAGCCAGCTGCTGGCCGGGCGGACCCGGCGGCGGGCGCCCCACCTGCTCTTCCTGCTGGAAAGCTGGTCCGACCGCCCCGGAGACGACGTTTTCGAGCTCCTGCAGTCGATCGACGCGTTCGCAGGGCTGACGCGTGACGAACTTGGCGGCCTGCTCGCCCTCCTCGAACCTCGGCATCTACCTGCCGGCGAAGTCGTTGTCACCGAGGGAGACCGCACCGCCGGCATCTACCTCGTCGCCTACGGCCGCCTGCGCGTCTACCGCCAGAAGGACGGCGGGGAGGAGCTCATCACCGAGCTGAGCCCGGGAGACACCGTCGGGGAGGGGGAGGTGCTCACGGGCGCGGCGGCCACCGCGTCGGTAAGGGCGGTCCGCGACTCCTTGGTCCTGCTCCTGTCGCCGGACGGGCTGCAGCGGGTGACCGAGTGGCATCCCGACGTCCCCCTCCGGATGGCCAAGCGCCTGCTGCGCCGTTCGGTCGTCGCCGGCCACGTGCTCTCCGACCGTTCTGTGGCGTTGGTCAAGACCATCGCCCTCGTCCCCGCCGGCCCGGAGCCGGTACCGGCCGGTTTCGTCGAGAGCCTGGTGGAGGCTCTCGAGTCGTTCGGCTCCGTCCATCGCATCTCGAGCCGCTCGATCGACGAGGAGCTCGGTGGGGGGACGGCGGAGATCCCATTGCAGGATGCCCGGAACGGGAGGGTCGTCGAGTGGCTGCAACGGATCGAGCGCGGACATCGGGTCGTCCTGTACGAGGCTGACCCGACAACGTCCGCGTGGACGACGCGCTGCCTCCGACAGGCCGATCGGGTGCTGCGCGTCGCCCGTGCGCATGCGCCCGCAGACCTCAACCGGATCGAACAGGAGCTCCTCGCGCCGGGCGGCGACAGCACCACCGTCCGGCAGGAGCTCGTGCTGCTCCACCCGGGGTCAGAGCGGCCGCGTGGGACCCGACGGTGGACGGCCGGGCGCGCCGTCGACGCCCATCACCATGTGCGACTCGGCGATACGGGCCACTACCAGCGCCTCGCCCGGCTGGTCACCGGACAGGCCGTGGGTGTCGTCTTCGGTGGCGGTGGTGCCCGCGGCGCCTCTCACCTCGGGGTGGTACGGGCCCTGGAGGAAGCGGGCGTTCCGATCGACGTCGTCGGCGGGACGAGCATCGGCTGCATCGCCGCGTTCATGTGCGCCATGGGCTGGGACCACGAGCAGCGCATGGAGAAGCTCCCGCTCTTCTTCTCGAGACGGCTGATCATCCAACCCACGCTCCCGTTCGTGTCACTGTCCTCGGGCCGGCGCCTTCTCCGCCTCATCCATGACGAGACGGAGAAGCTGTCGGTCGAGGACCTCTGGGTGCGCTTCTTCTCAGTGTCGACCAACCTCTCGCAGGCGGTCCAGGTCGTGCACCAGCGGGGCGATCTCGCCACCGCCCTCCGAGCGAGCGTCTCGTTACCCGGAATCCTGCCCCCGGTACGCCAGGGCCAGGACCTGCTCGTCGACGGCGGGCTGCTGAACAACCTCCCTATCGACGTGATGCAGGGCCTTCTGGGTGGAGGCCGCATCATTGCCGTCGATCTCCGGCGGCGTGTCGAGCTGACCATGCGGGCGGCCATCAGCCCGGCGCTGTCCGGGTGGCAGGTCCTTGGCCGGCGAATCCGCCGGGGGCCGGAACCCTTCGACCCGCCCAGCATCGGCGCCATCCTCGTGCGGTCCGTCGAGCTCGCCGGACGGCTCAACGATCGCGCCCTCCTCGAGCAAGCCGGCCTGGACCTCTACCTCTCCCCGCCCTCAGGTGGCGTCGAGACGCTCGACTTCGACGCCGCGCCGATGCTCGTGGACCAGGCATACCGCTACACGCAGGAGCGCCTGTCGGAGCTGCGCCTGGAGGGCCACTCGACAGCAGCCCTTCCCCCGCCCTGAGCCACCGGCGCGGCGCGTTGCCGGGCGATCGCTAGGACCAGTCTTCGGGGTTGTCCTCGATGATCTGGTCGAGGACGTCACCGTCGACACCGTCGACGAGGACGAGGCCCCGCTTGGCCGGCGGGTCTTCGCTGGAGTAGAGGAGGATGCGCCAGGTGGGGCGGCTGCGGAGGCCACGCCAGCCCAGCTGGGCCGAGGCGTGGCCTACGGGGAAGCCGACCTTGCCGGCCGCGGCGACCAGGGCATCGGTGTCCTTGACGGCGAGGGGCCAGGCCGCGACCAGGTGGTAGATGCCGATCAAGGCCAAGGTGACCGCGGCGGCGAGGAACCCGCCGTTGACCAGGACGCCGTCGCCGCCGCTGCCGGCGTAGAGGAGGCCCAGGCCGGCGGCCAGGATCAGGTAGGCGTAGGCCGGCGACCTCCGGCGGCGGATGTCGGGGAAGGTGTACATCCCGACGTACCGGGTGACGTCGAGATCGGCGGGAAGCTCGTCCCGGTGCTCCCCTTCGTCAGCCATCGGTGGGCCAGGCGTTCCTGATCTTGGCGTAGGTGGCGGGCAGCGCCTCGGGCAGCATGCGGGTCTCGGCGAGGGTGGTCATGAAGTTGGTGTCGCCGTTCCAGCGGGGCACGCAGTGCATGTGGAAGTGGCCGGGCACGCCGGCGCCGGCGCTGCGGCCCAGGTTGGCACCCACGTTCAGGCCGTCGGGCGAGTAGCCCGCCTTCAACGCCCGCACAGCGTCGGCCAGCTCCCGCCACAGGCCGGCCGCCTCCTCCGCGTCGAGCTCCTCCAGCTCACCGACGTGACGGATGGGCATCACCATCAGGTGGCCGCTGGTGTAGGGGTAGGCGTTGAGCACCACGGCACAGTGGGCGTCGCGGCGGAGGATGTAGGTCTTCTCCCCCGCCTCGTCGCTGGCCAGGATCCGGCAGAACACGCAGCCCGCGTCGGCGACCGCCCCCTCCACGTACTCACTGCGCCAGCCGGCCCACAGCCTTTCAAGGCTCACGCTCGGGATTCGACCTCGTCGCGCAGGCGGTCGACGAACGTGGCCACCGGCACGTCGCGCTCGACCTCCCCGCCTCGCGGGTTCACCCCCACCGTGCCGGCGTCGACGTCGGCGTCGCCGACCACCAGCACGTAGGGGATCTTCTCGAGCTTCGCCTTGCGGATCCGGCCACCCAGGGGCTCGTCGGCGGCGACCACGTCGGCCCGCAGACCGAGCGCGGTCAGCCGGCCGAGCACGGCGGCGGCGTACAGCTCATGATCGTCCCGTACCGGCAGCACCCGGGCCTGCACCGGTGACAGCCACGCCGGCATGGCGCCGGCGTAGTGCTCCAGGAGGATGGCGAAGAACCGCTCGACCGAGCCGAACAGCGCCCGGTGGATCATGTACGGGCGGTGGCGCTGGTTGTCGGCGCCCACGAACTCCATGTCGAAGCGTTGCGGCATCTGAAGGTCGACCTGCAATGTCGAGATCTGCCAGCGCCGGCCGATGGCGTCACGCACGTGCACGTCGATCTTCGGCGCGTAGAACGCACCCTCCCCTTCGGCGACCTGGTACTCCAGGCCCGACTCCTCGAGGGCATGGCGCAGCGCCTCGGTGGCCTCCTCCCACTCCGCCGGCTCGCCCACGAACTTCTCCGGCCTGGTTGAAAGCTCGGCCTCGAACTCCGTCAATCCGAACGTGCGCAGCACCTTGAGCACGAACGCCAGCAGCGACGCCAGCTCTCCGGCCAGCTGGTCGGGCGCGCAGAAGATGTGCGAGTCGTCCTGGGTGATGCCCCGCACCCGGGTGAGGCCGTGCAGCACACCGGAGCGCTCGAAGCGGTAGACCGTCCCGAACTCGAACATCCGCAGCGGCAGCTCCTTGTAGGAGCGGGCCTGGCTCTTGTAGATCAGGATGTGCATCGGGCAGTTCATGGGCTTCGGGTAGTACGTCGCCCCCTCCATCTCCATGGGGGGGTACATGCCGTCGGCGTACCAGCCCAGGTGGCCGGAGATCTCGAACAGCGTCGACTTCGACAGGTGGGGCGTCCAGACGAAGGAGTAGCCGGCGGCCTCGTGCTCGTCCCGGGAGTAGTCCTCCATCAGCTTGCGGATGAGGCCGCCCTTGGGGTGGAAGACAGGCAACCCGCCGCCGATCTCGGGCGGGAAGTGGAACAGGTCGAGCTCGACGCCGAGCTTGCGGTGGTCACGGCGCTCGGCCTCCTCCAGCCGGTGGAGGTGCTCGGCCAGGGCCTTGTCGGACTCCCACGCCGTGCCGTAGATGCGCTGGAGCATCGGGCGGTGCTCGTCGCCCCGCCAGTAGGCGCCGGCGACCTTCATGAGCTTGAACGAGCCGAGGCGGGACGTCGACGGTACGTGCGGGCCGCGGCACAGGTCGGCCCAACCGTCATTCCGGTAGACGCTGACCGCGCTGCCCTCGGCGCCTTCCTCGGGGTCGACGCCCTCGATGATCTCGACCTTGAACGGCTGGTCGGCGAAGCGCTGCAGGCCTTCCTCCCGGGACAGCTCCTCGCGTACGAACGCCTGGTCCTCCCCCACGATCGCCCGCATGCGGGCCTCGATGCGGCCGAGGTCCTCCTCGCTGAACCGAGCGCCGTCGGGCAGGTCGAAGTCGTAGTAGAAGCCGTCCTCGACCGGCGGGCCGATGGCGTACTTCGCCCCCGGGAACAGGTCGCAGACGGCCTGGGCCATCACGTGGGCCGTCGAGTGGCGGAGGATCTTCCGGCCGTCGTCGGTGTTGGCGGTCACGATGGCGACCTGGTCACCGTCGTGCAACGGGGCCCCCAGGTCGGTCTCGGCGCCGTTGACGACGGCGGCGACCGCCGCCTTGGCCAGGCTGCGGCCGATGGACGCGGCCAGGTCGGCCGGCGTGGCGCCATCGGGCAGCTCGCGGATGGATCCGTCAGGTAAGGAGACCTTCATTGCAGGCGAGGATACTGGTGGCGCCATGGGGGACCGATTCGAGTATCGCCACGTGCGGGTCGACGGCGATCGCGGACCGATCATCCAGGGCTTTTCGGCCCGCATCCCCGCCGACGGGCTGACCGCCATGGTCGGTCCCTCGGGCGCCGGCAAGTCCACCCTGTTGCGCCTGCTGAACCGCCTCGACGACCCCGACGCCGGCGAGGTCCTGTTCGAGGGCCGGGACGTCCGCTCCTACGACGTGCTCGAGCTGCGCCGGCGGGTGCAGTTCGTGGGCCAGGTGCCCGTCACCTTCGCCGGGACGGTGGCCGACAACGTCGGGCCGGACGCGCTTCACCTGCTGGCGAGGGTCGGCCTCGACATCGCCCTCGCCGACCGGGACGCAGACCGGCTCTCCGTCGGCGAGGCCCAGCGCATGTGCCTGGCCCGCGCCCTGGCACGCCACCCCGAGTGCCTGCTGCTCGACGAGCCCACCTCGGCGCTGGACACCATCGCCAAGGCCGGCATCGAGGGCCTGATCCGATCGCTGGCCGACGAGGGGCTGACCATCGTGATGGTCACCCACGACCCCCGCCAGGCCAACGAGCTGGCCGACCGCATCATCGAGGTTCCGGGGGGTGCTCGGGGGGCAGCGCCCCCCGAGGGGTCGGGGGGTGCTC